>UMHZ01077606.1_pt1 | contig 11199 bp, 8 predicted proteins | sample 1965671 | NCBI WGS metagenome assembly UMHZ01 (sample SAMEA4836111, study PRJEB28245) | human gut metagenome | biome: gut microbiome; material: fecal sample | place: Denmark | collected 2008 | reverse complement strand
TCCGGCACCTCGCCTTCATGAATCTTCAGCGCCAAGCCTTCCGCAACGGCGGTCTTGCCGACGCCCGGTTCACCGATGAGCACCGGATTATTCTTCGTACGACGAGACAAGATCTGAATGACACGTTCAATCTCGTTATGACGGCCGATGACCGGGTCAATCTTGCCTTCGGCTGCGAGCTTTGTCAGGTCGCGGCCAAACTTTTCAAGTGCACTGCCGCCTTCCTTTTCGCCGTTTTCGTCCTTCGGATACGCGTTGCCGGAAGCTTTATCGACGGTATAACCGTCGGAAAGCGCCGAGGACAACGCATTCGCAACGCTCTGCGGGTCAACGCCGAGCATTTGCAGGAAACGCACCGCAAAGCTTTCACCGTCTTCAATGATGGCGATGAGCAGGTGCTCCGTGCCGACGTAGTTACTGCCGAGCTTGGAGGCCGCGAGCTTTGCCATCTGCAAAATACGCTTTGTGCGCGGGGTGAAATATGCGGTGGTGAGGTTCGTCGGCGAAGAAATGCCAATCTTCTCCTGCATCAGGCGTTCGTAATCGTCTGCCGTGATGCCGAGCTTATTCAGCACGTTGAACGCAACGCCGCTGCCCTCTGCAATCAAGCCGTAGAGCACGTGCTCACTGCCGATGTAATTGTGGCCAAGTTCCTCCGCCTTTTCGATGGCGCGGTTCATGGCATTGTTTGCTTTCTCTGTAAAACCTGTGAATCTATACATATAAATTCCCGTCCTTTCGATCACTGCCGTATCGCAGTTCTCTTTACTGATTTTCTATTATTGAAGCGCTTTGAGGGCTTTGCGCACCTCGTCTGCGCGGAGAATGTCTCTTTGCCCCGCCGAAAGGTTGCTGCCGTGTGCGGCTACCATGGTGGCCGGCTGTACCGCTACGGTCAGTGTGTGAATATCTTCAAGCGTTATACCGCTTAAAAGCTTTTCTGCAATGCCGAAACGCACATTGGAGATAAGCTTCATATACTCATCGCAGGAAAGCAGCCGTGCGTTTTTCAGCACGCCGGCGGAGCGGCCTACTTTGTCCTGCACATTGATGTTCTTGCTGAGCGAAGCACGCGTTTTGCGCTCTTCGGAAATGAGCTGCATCGTAATGTTCTGCAAGTTTTCCACAGCTTCTTTTTCGCTGAGACCCAGTGTAATCTGGTTTGAAAGCTGATACATGGCGCCGATGACATTGCTGCCTTCTCCGTATGTACCGCGGATCACAAGGCCGAGCTTCGAAAGATTCGTGGAGATTCTGGACATTGCGCCGTTTTCGGTGAGCGCCGGCAGATGCAGCATCACAGAGGCCCGCATGCCGGTGCCGAGGTTCGTCGGGCACTGGGTGAGGTAGCCGAGCTCGGAATCAAACGCAAAACGCAGCGATTCGTTTAAAAGCGTATCGATGCGGTCTGCCATTTCGGCAGCTTCGCTGAGCGCAAGACCCTCATGCAGCACTTGAATACGCACGTGGTCTTCTTCGTTCACCATAATGGAGATGCGCTCGTCCTTTGAGATGAGGAATCCGCGTCCCTTTGCGTTTGCGATGAACTCCGGGCTGACGATGTGGCGTTCCACAAGTGACACTGCCTGCTCGTTGCTGAGGTCATCCATCTGCACGAAGTCGAAATCCGATGCGATGGCGCTGTTGCCGCTGAGGATCGCATCGCGTACGCGGCGCTCTACGGCTGCTTTCTGATCAGGCGTCATGCGGTTTGGGAACGGCATATCTGCAAGGTTTCTCGCCAGACGCACACGCGTGCTGATGACAACGTCACTTTCTTTACCTGCTTTTTCATACCATTTCTTTTCTTCGTTAAGCATGGTTCCCGTCTCCTTTCTCCATTTCTTTGATTTCGTCACGCAGCTCAGCTGCATGCTCGAAGTCCTGCTTTTCGATTGCTTCTTTCAGTTCCGCACGTTTCTTTTCAATCGGCGTGGGTTCTTCCACAACGGCAATCTTACCTGCCGGTTCCACAATGCGCAGCGCATTGCTTCCGGGTACTTTGCCCTTGTGCTTTGCTGCACCGTGGATGCGGTGGATAGTCGGCATCAGGCGGTCACGGAACACATTGTAACACTCTGCGCAGCCGATCTTGCCGCTTTCTGCAATCTCCTCAAAGGAAGCACCGCATTTCGGGCAGCGCATCGCATTACTGCGCCCGGTCGGCGCACCGATGAAGCTGCCGAGCAGATTGTTGAAATCAAAGTCCATATCATCAAAGTTAAAAAAGCTCTTGTAGCCTTTTGCCCTTGCACATTCCGAGCAAAGGTCATATTCCGCCAACTTGCCGTTGACGATGGTTTTAATGTGGGTCGTTGCCGGATTCTTTCCGCAGTTCTGACACATCATAAGTCATCCCGTCCTTTCAAAATGGCTTTTTATACATTTAGTACGAGCAACATGTTTTTGAAGATCGATGCCCGCAGTTGATCTCGAATTTCTTTTGGCGCCGGTGCAAGTGCCGAATCCGAAAGCCCTGCCATCATCAGGTGAGCGTCGGATTCGGACGCAACGCCCGTTTCCACAAGATTCCGCAGCATGGCGCGCATAGAAGCTGCGTCCAGCTTAGGCCCGATGGAATTGACAATGTGCATGATTAAATCGGATTTTGTCATGCTCCGGCGAATGATGCGAATGTAACCGCCGCCGCCTCGCCTGCTCTCTACGATATATCCCTGCTCCGGTGTGAAACGGGACGTGATGACGTAGTTGATTTGGCTCGGTACGCAGCCCAGTGTGTTTGCAAGCTCATTACGCTGGATCTCCGCGATGCCGTTTTCATCATTGAGCATTTGTAAGATGTAATTCGCAACGCTGTCGCTGATTCGCATTTCTGATCGCCTCTTGTCCTTTCTTTGTCTTTGACTTTCTTTGACTTTAATTATAAGCAAAACGAATATATTGTCAAGCGTGATTTTTGACGATTTTCCGCAATTACATTAAATGATCTATCTATTTTAAATTATTTCTCAATAATACTAACTGAAACGCTTAAATTTAAAAAGTTTTTGAAGTTTTGTTTTGACCATCACACATTTCCCCCACTTTCATATTCTGTACTGTAAACGAAAGGAGGCGTTCAATCATGTGTAACGGTTTTGGCGGAGGTTGCTCTTGGATCATCATTATCATACTGATCCTCTTGTGCTGCGGCGGCTGTGGCTGCGGTAACGATTGCGGCTGCAACAACTGTGGTGGCTGCAACAACGGCTGCGGCGGCTGTGGCTGCTGATCGGTCGATCGCATAATATAAGAGCAAGCCGACTGAGTGAAAGCAGTCGGCTTGCCGTTTTATAAATAATGTGTAAAGCGATAAAACTTTACACATTGCCGAGCATATAAAGAAAAGCTGTGCACTCCATTAGAATGCACAGCTTAATTTTAGGACTATGAAAAGTGATTTAGCTTTACAGACAGCTCGGGACTTTGTAACCGTATGTATTCTTCTTATAGTTGCCGTTAGAGGGCGATGCCTCGGCGTAGTTGCCGTAGGAGAATACTTTAGCTTCTGCAAGGCGTCTGTAATACAGGCCGATGTAGCAGTTGCCGCCTGCCACATGCCAATCCAGCAGATTGCTGCCGAATGTGTAGGCATCCACATAGTTCAGGTCATGCGTGAGACCGGAGGTGCTGTTGAAAGAAACATCGCCTGCGCGCACCCAACCGCTCTTGCCGCTTGCAGAGACCTTGTACCAGCTCTGCTTCGTGCTTGAGTCGCGGTAATAATCGAGGATGTTCACACTTGTGTTGATCCTAAGCGTAGTAATCTGCGTGGAAGAAGCACTGTGGTCCTGATACATGGGCAGTGTGGAAGCCGTTACCTTACCGCCGTACGGATTGGAAGAAGACAGATCCTGCGGCGGAACAACGGCGTTCATGATGACTGTACGCACGTAGCAGTTGCCGGAGCCGTTCCAGTAGCCTGCGCCGACATTGTAAGAGAAGCTTGCAAGCGCATCAAATTGGCACTGGCTCATCAAAAGGCCGTTGCTCGAGATGAAACGGTTGATCTCTGTGGTGTAAGAGCCGCGGTTGACGGTATCGGCCAGCATGGCCTTTGCTTCCGAGCGAGTCAGGTTATTGTAGAATGTGGTGTTCTTGGAAACAACGTAACCGTAGCCGACGGTCGGGATATTGCCGGCAAGCGTGTCCGGCGAAACCTGTGGGACATAGCCTTCATAAGAGGCGATGTTGTCGAGCATACTGTCACTTACGCGGCGGCTCTCGCCTGTTGTCGTATCGGAATCCGTTGTAGAGACGACGAGGATGGTGAACTCTCTGTAATCGGAGGAATAACCGCCGCCGGAAGACGAATACGCACGCACCGTGTAGGTGCCAGGTGTGCTGATTGTAGCCGAAGCAGAGAAAATACGGACGTTGTTGTCGCCCTGACTTTCGGAATCGTAGGACGTGGTATCGTAGGTACCGACGCCATCAATCTCAAAGCGCACGGCGGATTTTTGCGTATCCGTAACCGCCTTCAAATTGAAGGATGCACCGGCTGTGATAATATTCGGTGTTGTGTACGCAAAGCGGACAGCTTCCGGCGCGGAGACCGTGACGGAAACGGTGGCAAGTGCAGTGCCATTTGCACTCTTTGCGGTGATCTTGGCCGTGCCCGGCGCAGCGCCGTAAATGAAGAGCTGACCGGAAACACCGGCTTTTGCCGTTGCAACGGAAGCATCACTGCTCTCCCACGTGACAGAGCCGGAAGAAGAAGCCTGAATGTAGATTGTCTTATACTGTGCGAGATCGACGGAAGAAACGGAGGCCGATGCGTTGGACGAAGACGGGTCATATGCTGTGACATATTCTGCCGAGACATAGCCCTCTGCGCCGCCGGTCGTACGCACATGCACCCAGCCGCTCGTTTTGCGGTCAAGCACGTTCAGCACGGTGCCGGTGCTCAAAACGGTGAGTACTTTACAGCTCGTGTTCGGCTCGGAACGCAGGTTGAGGCCGACCGTAACGCGGACGTATTCGTCTGTTGCGGGTACATTGGAGTTATTGCCGTTATTGGTGTTATCATCTCCACTGTTACCGGGCTTTACGGAGTTGATATCGCCGGAGGTGATCTTCAAGTACTGCGCGGCAAGGTAGCCCTCTGTGCCGTCGGAAAGCTTCACTTTATACCAACTGCTGTTTGTGGCTTCCGTAACGGTAACGGTAACGTTCATATCGATAACCTTGATGATGCCATAGCTTGTGCCGGGGCCTTTGCGCACATTTAAATCGGATGTGGTCTTGGCCTGTACGGTTCCGTTGCTCGGCGCCGGGGTCGGCGTGGGCGTTGCGGAAGGCTTGGCAGAATCAATATTGCCGGAAGTAACTTTCAGATATTCGGAGAACAGATAGCCCTCTGTGCCGTCCGAAAGCTTTACCTTGTACCACTGGCTGTTCGACGCGTCCGTGACCGTAACGGTGGTGCCGGTGCCGATGACCTTGATGACACCGTAATTCGTACCTGCACCGCGGCGCAGGTTTACGTCTGCGGTGAGCTTAGCCTGCACAGTGCCATCATTGGACGGTGCCTGCGTAGGTGTAGGCGTTGCGGACGACGTGCCGGTGACCTTCAAATACTGTGCAAAGATGTAGCCCGTGGAGCCGTTCGAGAGGCGCACGGCGTACCACTCGGAATTGCTTGTGTCGGTGACCGTAACGGTGGTGCCCAATGCAATGACGCCTTTAGAACTGTAATTCGTACCGGGGCCGGAACGGAAGTTTACGTATTCCGTCGTTTTCGCGCTTTGCTCGGAACCGCTCGGTGCCTGTGTCGGTGCGGGCGTTGCCGTTGCGGAGGAAGAACTGTTCAGCTTCAAATATTGCGCAAATATGTAGCCCGTAGAGCCGTTCGAGAGGCGCACGGCGTACCACTCGGAATTGCTCGTGTCGGTGACCGTAACAGTGGTGCCTAATGCAATGACGCCTTTAGAACTGTAATTCGTACCAGGGCCGGAACGGAAGTTTACGTATTCCGTCGTTTTTGCGGTCTGCTCGGAACCGTTGGATGGCGCCTGTGTAGGTGCTGCCGTAGCAGACGGCGTATTGCTGCCCGTGAAGCTGATGTATTCGGCAAAAATATAGCCTGTAGAGCCGTTCGAGAGACGCACGGCGTACCACTGGGCGTTGCTCGTGTCGGTGACCGTAACGGTGGTGCCTAATGCAATGACGCCTTTAGAGTTGTAATTTGTGCCCGGTCCGGAGCGGAAATTCACATATTCCGTCGTTTTGGCACTGCGTTCTTCCCCGTTGCTTGTGCTGCCGCCGGTAGACATGGAAATATACTCGGCGTAGATATAACCTGTAGAGCCGTTAGAAAGGCGCACGGCGTACCACTCGGAATTGCTCGTATCCGTTACCGTGATGGTCGTGCCGGAAGCGATGATCCCCTGCGAGCTGTAATTCGTACCGGGGCCGGAGCGGAAGTTCACGTATTCGGTTGTTTTTGCGGAAACTTCTTCCGCATAGGCCGCAAGCGGCAGCGCAGAAGCCAATAGCAGCGCGGAAAGCAACAGAGCCGTGCCCTTCTTTCGGAGCATTCTTTTTCTGTATTGCATGTGTTTTCACCTATCCTTATCAAGGCATCGACCTGTAGCAGCAAAAGCCGGTTTCTGTCCTGTTGCGGCAGAATATGGTACAGATCGTTTTATACAGTTACAATCATAACACAATAGTTACAAATTTGCAACTATTTTTGCGGTTCAAAAGCCAAAAACAGAAAATAAGCCCGCGATTTTCGCTTAAAATACTTAAATATGAAAAATACCGGACCCGCAAAAACGGATCCGGTATCGAATTTCAGGTGAAATTACAGCTTTTCAACGATGGCTTTCGTATCGCGTGCAATGACAAGTTCTTCGTTGGTCGGGACGATGTAAACAGCGACCTTGCTGTCCGGCGCGGAGATCTTCTTCTCCTTGCCGCGAACGCCTTTGTTGGCTTCGTGATCGAACTTGATGCCGAGGTATTCCATGTTGGTGCAGATGCGCTCGCGCAGGGTATCCTGGTTCTCGCCAAGACCTGCGGTGAAGACGATTGCGTCTACGCCGTTCAGCGCAGCGACATAGCTGCCGATGAACTTCTGAATTTGATAAACGAGCATCTCATGTGCGAGGTGTGCACGCTCGTCGCCCTCATCCTCTGCCTTGCAGATGTCGCGGTCATCGCTGGAGATGCCGGAGATACCGAGCAGGCCGGACTTCTTGTTGAAGAGGTCGGAAAGCTGTGCCGGGGTGAGGTTCTCTTTCTCTGCGATGAACGTGACAACGGACGGATCAAGCGTGCCGGTACGGGTACCCATCATGAAGCCGTCAAGCGGGGTGAGACCCATGCTGGTGTCGATGACCTTGCCGTTCTTGATGGCGGTGATGGAGGAACCGTTGCCGATGTGGCAGGTGATAAGCTTCAGATCCTTGATGTCCTTGCCCATGAGCTCTGCAACGCGGTGGCTGACATAGCGGTGGGAGGTGCCGTGGAAGCCATAGCGGCGGATCTTGTACTTCTCATAGTACTCATACGGCACAGCGAACATGTAAGCCTTCTGCGGCATGGTGGAATGGAAAGCCGTATCGAACACGACAACTTCCGGGACTTCCTTGCCGAAAACGCTCATGCAGGCACGAATGCCCTGCACATGTGCGCTGTTGTGCAGCGGTGCAAGCGGGATGAGGCTTTCGATGCCCTCGATGACCTTTTCGTCAACGAGAACGGACTCGCTGAAGAGCGCGCCGCCCTGAACGATACGGTGGCCGATAGCAGCGACTTCGCTCAGATCCTTAATGACGCCGACTTCACTGTCGAGAAGTGCGTTCTTGACCTGCTCGAACGCTTCGGTGTGGTTCGCCATGCGGATTTCGATCTTCTTCTCTCTGCCGTCTGCCGTCTTGTGGCCGAAAATGCCCATTTCAAGGCCAATCTTCTCGCAGTTGCCCTTTGCAAGCATTTTCTCGTTGTCCATATCGATCAGCTGATACTTAAGTGAGGAGCTGCCGGCGTTGATGACCAGAATTTTCATTTCGTCTTCCCCCTGAATCATGGTTAAATTTGAATTGGATCATCTGTGCAAACGCACAAAAAATAAGCACGACACTTCCAAAATTATAAATAAGGAAACGCGGCTTGTAAATTGATCTTCATTGCTTTATACTTATGATAATACAAAATCATGTAAATTTCAAGGAGTTTCCTATAAAATGATTGGAAAAAACAAGATTTCGGGCGTTGTTTGCGAGTTTAATCCGCTGCATAACGGCCACGCGGCACTGCTCTCCCGCATTTCGGAGGAGTTCGGCAGCGACATTGTCTGTGTGATGAGCGGAAATTTTGTGCAGCGCGGCGAGGCGGCTGTGCTCGATAAGTGGTCGCGCACACGGCTGGCACTGCAAAACGGCGCGGCACTCGTGCTGGAGCTGCCCTTGCCGTGGGCTGTGGCAGGCGCAGAAAAATTTGCACTCGGCGGCATTTCGTTATTAAATGCGCTCGGTTGCGTAGATACACTGACGTTTGGCAGCGAAACCGGCGATACCGCTCCCCTCATGCACTGCGCGGAATACTTGCACTCCGATGTGTTTAATTCGGATATTCGCCCGGAGGTTGCAAAAGGCGTTTCGTTTGCAGCGGCGCGTACGGAGGCTGTGAAAAAGGCACTCGGCGCAGAAACCGCAGAGCTGCTCACAAAGCCAAATTGCATTTTGGGTATAGAGTATGGCAAGGCGATCTTATCGTTGAATTCTAATATCGTGCCGCAGACTGTGCAGCGTATCGCGATTGACCACGACAGCGACAAAGCGCACGGCGCGTTTGCATCGGCGAGCCTGATCCGCAGCAAGAGCGCCGAGGGTGAAGAGATTTCCTCGTATGTCCCGGAAAATACGGCGGTGTGTATTCGTGCGCTGCAAAAGGAAAAGCAGTACCCCGCTTCCCTTTCGTATCTCGACCGTGCGGTACTGGCGGCTGTCTCTGCCATGTCACCCGAAGACCTGCGCCGCGTGCCGGATGTTTCAGAGGGCATTGAAAACCGCATTTTGGCGGCTGCCGAAACGGCGGAAACGTGCACAGGACTGTTTGATGCGGTGAAAACCAAGCGGTACAGTCACGCGCGTATTCGGCGTATTGTTTTAAGCGCGTGTTTGGGCATCACGAACGATCTGCCCAATTTGCCTCCGTACCTGCGCATTTTAGGTATGACAAGCTGTGGCGCGGAGATCCTGCACAAAGCGAAGCCGATGCTGCCGATCATCGCACGACCTGCGGACGTGAAGAAGCTTTCGCCGGAAGCCAGACGTGTGTTTGAGTTGGAAGTGCGCGCGGATAATCTTTACAGCCTGTGCACAGAGCATCGCCGCCCTGCGAACATGGATTATACAGAAAAACTGATTCGGATATAAACTGAGCTCTGCATTTGGCTTTTGCCGGTCGCAGAGCTCTTCTTTTATACAAAAAGACCGAACCACGCGGGCTCGGCCTTTTGAATGTTCAAATATTCGAATTACTTCTCAAGCGGTGTGACTTCCACAGTCCAACCGAGGGTATCTTCTACCTTGCCGGTCTGGATGCCGGTGACGGTGTCGTACAGCTTCTGGCTGAATTCGCCGATGCCGCCGTCCTTGATCTGCATGACTTCGTTCTCGTAACGGAGTGCGCCGACCGGGGAGATAACGGCTGCGGTACCGCTACCCCAGCACTCTTCAAGTGCACCGGTACGGGCCGCCTCAACGAGCTCGTCAACGGAGATTCTTCTCTCCTCGACCGGGAGACCCCAGTGCTTGCAGAGATCGATGCAGGATGCACGGGTAACGCCCGGCAAAATACTACCGTTCAGCATCGGAGTGACAACGGTGCCGTTGATTTTGAAGAAGATGTTCATAGCGCCGACTTCTTCGATGTACTTGCGCTCAACACCGTCGAGCCACAGAACCTGAGAGTAACCTTCGTCGTGTGCCTTTACCTGTGCCGCGAGGCTTGCAACGTAGTTGCCGCCGGTCTTTGCTTCGCCGATGCCGCCGCGGACTGCACGTACATAGTCGTCTTCGATCCAAATCTTTACCGGGTCAAGGCCGCTCTCATAGTAAGCGCCGACCGGGGAAAGAATGATGATGAATTTATAGGTGTTCGACGGGCGTACGCCGAGGAACGGATCCGTTGCAATGACGAACGGACGAATATAAAGAGAAGTGCCGGGACGGCTCGGAATCCAATCTGCGTCAACGGCGACGAGCGTCTTGATCGCATTGAGGAAATCATCGGCCGGGATCTCCGGGATGCAAAGTCTTCTGTTGGAGTTGTTTGCACGCTCGATGTTCTTGTTCGGGCGGAACAGACGAATGCGGCCGTCTGCGCATTTATAAGCCTTCATGCCCTCGAACATTTCCTGGCCGTAGTGGAAAACCATAGCGGACGGATCAAGGACGATCGGCTGATACGGCATGATCTTCGGATCGTGCCAACCCTGCTCCGGGTTATATTCCATCACATACATGTGATCTGTAAAGATTTTACCGAAACCGAGCTTGCTTTCGTCTGCCGGCTTCGCTTTAGGCGCAGTGGTACGCTCAATCTGGATTTTCTGCATCAAAAAACACTTCTTTCCTGTTTGCTTATACACATTTTAGCACGTATTTGCTTTTTTTGCAAGTTACCGAGGTTTAAATTGCAAAAAAAGCTTCACAAATAACCATTTGGCTTTGCGAAGCTTTCTGTTCTTTTTGTATAAACGAATGCACCTTTACAGGTGTGTGCGCAGCCCCTTTGGGTAACGATTCTTCAAAACGCCGTTCGATGCCTTGCCAAAGCCCGTTACAATACCGTCTGCGGCGACGGCGGTGTAACCGGAAAGCCCCTCTGCGGGGATTTCTTCGCCGCGCAAAAACGCGAATAAAGCAGGATCGTTCGATGTGAGATGCAGCACGCTGCGGCAGTTTTCCGCACGGCTTGCCATGAAAATGCCATGCGCGGGCTCGATGCGGTTCTTTTTTGCCTCGCCGAATTCCACACCGGCGCGCAGAACGGAAAGTCCTGCAATGTCCGGCAGCTCATTTGGCAATAAGATCACACGGTCGCGCACGCGCTGGAATCTTCCCGGTGCATCGGTAAACAGAGATGTGTACAATTCTTCGGTGTGCGCCTGCGTCTCTCGGTCGGGTTTAAAGCTAAACGGCGCAAAGCATTCTTCACATGGCACAACGCGGCGGAAGCGCGCGG
>UMHZ01062207.1_pt1 | contig 11222 bp, 11 predicted proteins | sample 1965671 | NCBI WGS metagenome assembly UMHZ01 (sample SAMEA4836111, study PRJEB28245) | human gut metagenome | biome: gut microbiome; material: fecal sample | place: Denmark | collected 2008 | reverse complement strand
ACAAATACCGCAAAAAGACCCTGCGTTTGGGCGACCTGCTCCATCTGGACGAGGAGCGCACCCAGAACCGTCTGCACATGATTTTGGACTCCAAGAACATGGAGCTGGCGGGCTGCTACCATCAGGAAAAGATGTCCTACGATGCCCTGCTGAACTGGTGCAAGTTGCAGGCCGAGCACTTTACGCCGTACATCTGCGACGTCGGTGCTTTTTTACAGCAGGCTCACGACAGCGGCAAACGGATCGTGCTGGAAGCCCAGCTGGGTGCTATGCGCGACATCGATTACGGCATCTTTCCCTTCACGTCCAGCTCCAACACGCTGGCCGCTTACGCGCCGCTGGGGGCCGGTATCCCCAACTGCAAGCTCGACCATGTGGTCGGCGTGCTGAAATCTTACTCCACCTGCGTGGGTGCAGGTCCCTTCGCCGCCGAGAACGCCATGGGCGAAGAGTGGAACGAGAAGCTGCGCAAGGCAGGCGGCGAATACGGCGCGGCCACCGGCCGTCCCCGCCGCGTCGGCCCCTTCGACTGCGTAGCCAGCCGCTATGGTTTGGCCTGTCAGGGCGCGGATAAGATTGCCCTCACCAAGCTGGATGTGCTCAGCAGCATGAAGGAGATCCCGGTCATCACCGGTTACAAGTTGGATGGAGTGAAAGTCCCCCGCTTCGACACCCTGTCCGACCTCGACCGGATGGAGCCGGTGGTCACCATGCTGCCCGGCTGGAACACCGATATCTCCGGATGCAAGAGCTGGGATGACCTCCCCAAAGAAGCAAAGGCTTATGTGGAATTCCTTGAAAAAGAACTGAACCACGAGATTCAGTTCGTCTCCACTGGTGCCGAGCGCGAGAAGTTTGTGCTGAAGGGAGAATGGCTGTGAGACACTTCATCGAGCCGAACAGCTTTTCTCTGGACGAGCAGTTGGCCCTTCTCGACCTTGCCGACCGGATGGAAGCGAATCCCGCTCCCTATGCGCACCTGTGCGACGGGCGCATCCTTGCGACGCTGTTCTATGAACCCAGCACCCGCACCCGCCTCTCCTTCGAGTCGGCCATGCTCCGCCTCGGCGGCAAGACGCTGGGCTTTGCAGGGGCCCAGCTTTCTAGCGCCAGCAAGGGCGAGACGGTGGCCGACACGGCCCGCGTCGTCAGCAACTATGCCGACGTCATCGCCATGCGCCACCCCAAAGAAGGTGCCCCGCTCCGGGCCTCTATGTATGCCCGCGTCCCCATCATCAACGCGGGCGACGGCGGCCATGCCCACCCCTCCCAGACCATGATCGATCTCATGACCATCCGCCAGCGCAAAGGGCGGCTGGATCATTTGACGATCGGCTTCTGCGGTGACCTCAAATTTGGCCGGACGGTCCACTCCCTGACCGCAGCCCTCAGCCAGTTTGAGGGGAACAAGTTCGTGTTCATCTCGCCGGAGGAACTGCGCATTCCCCAGTACGTCAAGGACGAGACATTGACGCCTCTCCATCAAACGTACAAGGAAACCACAGACCTCGAAGCCGAGCTGCCTGCCCTTGATGTCCTCTACATGACCCGCATCCAGCAGGAGCGCTTCTTCAACGAAGAGGATTATCTGCGGCTCAAAGGCTGCTACTCCCTGAACGCAAAGCTCTTGGAGCTGGCCCCGCCGGACATGCCGGTGCTCCACCCGCTGCCCCGCATCGACGAGATCAAGCTGGACGTGGATAACGACCTCCGCGCCGCCTACTTCGATCAGGTGCACAACGGTGTCTACATCCGTATGGCCATCATTCTGGCCCTCCTCGGCATCCCCGACCCCCTGACCGGCAAAACCGTCCTGAACTGAACGATGAATGCACAAAAGCAGCAGACCCCGCGCGGGGTCTGCTGCTTTCTCAATGTCCCCATGCAGATTCGAACCTTTTTTATTCTGTGTAAACAGATGTTTATTAGCTGGAAATTAGCTGAGCTAATGAAAAGTGGCCGCTCTATTGTACAACGCTCACCTTTCATTAGCTGGAAGGCGTGTGGTTGTTCATAGGCACCAGAAGAACACCAGTTGCAAAAGCAGCTGAAGCCTGTTTCTGGATTTATGATACCATGTCGGAATCGCAGTTGAAATAGGAGCATGGCCAGAACACGATATGAAAGGATTCTGACCTATGTAGTGGGAAGTACTTCATCTTGTAAAAAGAACGGTTTTATGGTATTCTTACCTTAGACAAGGAACAGAAAGCAGGTGAACCGATGGCAGAAGTCGAAACGCAAAAAGACCTTGATTTTGAGCGTAAGCATGAGGAAGATCTGCGGCGTATCCGTGATTTTCGACTCATGGATGATAACTTTATGAGCAAGGTCTTTGAAGATAAGCCGTGTGCGGAATTCCTGCTCCGGATCATCCTGAATCGGGACGATTTGAAGGTTAAAGAAGTCCATGGGCAGCATGACCTGAACAATATACAGGGTCGTTCCGTGCGGCTTGATATTCTAGCGGTGGATCACGATAACCGTGCCTACAATGTTGAGGTGCAGCGCAGTGACAGCGGAGCAGTTGCAAAGAGGGCAAGATATAACAGCAGCCTGCTGGATGCCAATCTCACCCGAAAGGGCGATGCGTATGACGCACTGAACGAGACCTATGTAATCTTTATCACAGAGAACGATGTGCTTCGGGGTGGACTTCCTATTTATCATATCAATCGCATCATTGAGGAAATGGGGAAATCTTTCGGAGATGAAGCACATATTATCTATGTAAACTCTCAGATCAAGGACGACACCGCATTGGGAAAACTAATGCACGATTTTACCTGTACGAACCCGGATGACATGAACTATCCTGTTCTGGCACAGCGGGTGCGTTACTTCAAAGAAGATACGAAGGGAGTGGCAACGATGTGCAGAGCATTTGAAGAAGTGAGAGAAGAAAGTGCAAGGGAAGCAAAGCACGAACAGGCAATCGAAAGTGCCAAAACTATGTTGGCTGATGGATTGCCGTATGAAACGATTGCACGATATGCAAAACTTCCGATTGAAGAGGTAAAGGCACTGGATACAAAGAAACCCGCCTGATTTTATTAGCTGAAACCGAAAATTCTGCTAATGGCATTAGCTGGCTAATTTTGGTGATAGGTTCAAAATGAAAAATGCGAAGATCGTCTTTTCCATGGAAAAATGACCTTCGCATTTTCTTTAAATGGCGTCCCCGCCCGGATTCGAACCGGGGGCCTCAGGCTTAGGAGGCTTGCGCTCTATCCATCTGAGCTACGGAGACAAACTGCTATTATAATACCGCAAGTCGGGGATAAAATCAAGTTGAAGGAAAGAGAAAAAAGGTGTATCCTATAAAGAGAACGCCCGCCGCACAGCGGGCAAGAACGATACCGCCCCGGAAGCGCCAAGGCTGCCGGGGCGGGAGAAGGAGCTCTTCATGGGAAAAACTGGAAAAAAGAAAACACATCGCAAAAGCCTGCTGGTGGGCAGCAGCGCGACCCAGATCATCTGCGTGAGCTTTGTGCTGCTGATCGCGCTGGGCACGCTGCTGCTGACGCTGCCCGCAGCGAGCCGCAGCGGCCGGCTGAACGTGGTAGATGCGATGTTCACCGCGACGAGCGCGACCTGCGTGACGGGCCTTGTCGTGCGGGATACATGGACGCAGTTCACGATGTTCGGGCAGGTGGTCATCCTGCTGCTCATTCAAGTGGGCGGTCTCGGCCTTGTGACGCTGACCAGCTTTTTTGCGCTGGCGGCCAAGCGCCGGATGGGCTTTCGGGACCTGCGGCTGCTGGGCGAGAGCGTGTCGGCCAGCGGCTATTCGCAGGCGACCGAGGTGCTGAAGATCGTCATCCGGCTGGCGTTCCTGTTCGAGGCCATCGGCATAGTGCTGCTGGCGTTCGCCTTTGTGCCGCAGTTCGGGCTGGAGGGCATCTGGATCAGCATCTTCACGGCGATCTCGGCGTTCTGCAACGCGGGCTTTGACCTGTTCGGCCGGTTCGGGCAGTATTCGTCGCTGGTGCCTTTCGTCCACAATTACTATGTACAGGCCGTCGTTATGTTCCTCATCATGGCGGGCGGCTTGGGCTTCATGGTCTGGGTCGAGCTGGGCGAGTGGCGCAAAAAGCGCCGCCTGTCCCTCCACGCCAAGGTCGTGCTGGCTTTCTCGGCGATTTTGTGGGTCGGCGGTGCGGTGCTCATCGCCCTGATGGAGTGGTCGAACCCCAAAACGATGGGCGGCCTCTCCCCGGACGGCAAGATCATGGCGGCGCTGTTCCAGTCGGTGTCTACCCGCACGGCGGGTATGAACACCATCGACCTTGCAGCGTGCGGGCCCATCACCAAGCTGCTCATGAGCGTGCTCCAGTTCATCGGCGCGGCCCCCGGCTCCACGGGCGGCGGTGTCAAGGTGACGACCTTCGCCGTGCTTATCCTGACCATCCGCAGCGTGGCTCAGGGCCGCGATGACTGCGTGATCGCCGAACACCACATCGAGTCAAAGACCGTCTACCGCGCCCTGACCATCATCATGCTGGGCATGGTGGCGGCGCTGGGCTCGGCGGTGGTGGTCTACTATAACACCTCGGACGCCGTGTCCGTTATCGACGCCATCTTCGAGTCCTGCTCGGCGTTTGGCACGGTGGGCCTGTCGGTGGGCGTGACCGCCCAGCTGAACACCGGGGCAAAGCTGCTGTATATGCTGGTCATGTTCATGGGCCGCGTCGGCCCTGTCTCGCTGGCCATCAGCCTGACGAGCAAACCCAGCGACAACAAACGAAAGATCCTGCCGGTGGGGCAGATCAATGTAGGTTGACCAAAAAAGAAGCGCTGCATCGCAGCGCTTCTTTTTTGGGTCAGTGAGCGTAGATCTCAATAATGTTCAGCAGCACTTCGGTTGCCTTATCCATCCGCTCCACGGTGGTGCACTCGCAGACGCCGTGGAAGTTGAAGCCGCCGGTGCCGAGGTTGGGGCAGGGCAGACCTTTCCAGCTCAGAACAGCGCCGTCGGTGCCGCCGCGCACGGGGACTTCCTCCGGGGTCAGGCCGGCCTTCTCAATGGCCTTGCGGGCGTTCTCGACGAGGTGGAAGTGGGGCTTGATCTTCTCGATCATGTTGCGGTAGCTGTCCTTGATCTCGACTTCCACCGTGCCCTCGCCGTATTTGCCGTTCAGGTAGCACGCGATGTGGAGCAGGTTGTCCTTCTTGAACTGCAGCTTGCCCGCGTCATGGTCGCGCAGGATGTAGCCGAGCTTGGCCTCGGTCACGTCGCCGTACATCTGGCACAGGTGGTAGAAGCCCTGACGGCCCTCGGTGGTCTCCGGGCGGGCCATGACGGGCAGGGCCTGATGGAACTCCATAGCCACATTGGAGGCATTGATCATCGCATCCTTGGCGGAGCCGGGATGGACCGAGAAGCCGTGGACGGTGACGGTGGCGCTGGCCGCATTGAAGTTCTCGTACTCGATGCCGCCCACGTCGCCGCCATCGACGGTGTAGGCGAAGTCGGCCCCGAAGCCGGGAATGTCGAAGAGGGAAGCGCCCTCGCCGATCTCCTCATCGGGGGTGAAGGCGATGCAGATCTTGCCGTGGGGGCGGCCCTCGGCCATGAGGGTCTCGGCGGCGGTCAGGATCTCGGAGACGCCCGCCTTGTCGTCAGCGCCCAGCAGGGTGGTGCCGTCGGTGGTGATGAGGGTCTCGCCCTTGAGCTCCTTCAGGAAGGGGAAGGTGGAGACCTTCATGACCATGCCGGTGGCGGGCAGGGTGACGTCGTGGCCGTCGTAGTTCTCATGCAGGATGGGGTTGACGTTCTCGCCGGAAGCGTCGGGCGCGGTGTCCATGTGGGCGATGAGGCCCAGCGCGGGCTTGCTCTCGCAGCCGGGGGTGGCGGGGATGGTGCCGTAGACGTAGCAGTGCTCATCCACAAAGGCGTCCTCAATGCCGATGGCCTTCATATCCTCCACAAGGATGCGGGCAAGGTCAAATTCCCGCTCGGCGGAAGGGTGGGTGCCGGAGTTGGGGTCAGAGGTGGTATAAACGCGGACATATTTCAACAGTCGCTCGTAAGCACGCATAAGCTTGATGCTCCTTTGTTTTGATATGATTCTATCATACCTGTTTTGTGACCGTTTTACAAGAGGTAAGAGGAAGAAAGGCCGCATCTTTGGGGTGGGGAAAAGCTCCCGGAGATGCGGCCCTCACAATGCAGCAATACCACAAGAAATTGAGCTGTCAAGAGGGAAGATGCCCCGAAGATCCGCGCTTCTTTTTGTGGAATCGGCGAATAGCGACCGGCGGCGGGAAGTGCTACAATAGAACGCGGTGTGTGTGCACACAAAAACAAAAAAGAGGAGACTGCGGCGCTATGGAACAACTTTATCTGATGCCCGGACAGGAACGCTGTGAAAAATTCAGAGATGGCAACGGGGTGCCCAAGGTCCGCTACTCCTACTGCTCGCTCCACGGTGCGCTGTTCCACTGCGTCAGCCGCAGTGTGGAGGAAGCCCAGCGCCTGTGCGAGGATTGGCTCGTCGGGCAGGATCGCTGCTACCGCAACTAAAAACGACCGCCCGGAACGTGATGCAAGCGTTCCGGGCGGTTTTCTGTGTTCAGCCGAGGATCTCGTACTGGAAGTATTCACACTTGATCTTGCTGCCGACCTCGATCTCCGGCGGCAGCAGCGCCAGCGCCACCGGGTTCAGCTCGTCGCTGGCAATATCCGTGCGGCGCAGGTTGACGTAATCGCCGTCAAAGCTAACGACCTCATAGTACCATGGACCCATAGAACATCCCTCTTTCGTTTTCTTTTATAATAAGTTGCGGAGGAGGGTTTGTCAACGGGAGGCTTGGGCTTTTATCGCAAGCCAAGAAATTAGCGCAACATTCAAACAGCATATTTGCGATATGTAACTCAACGTTGTTGCTGTTGCATTAAAAAGTTGAATTGCTAGCCATATTTGGGAGAATACAGTCTTTCTGAATTGGACACAAAGACGATTCAGCTTGAATTGGTAAACCGCATGGCAAATGAACCGAACGCAAAGACAAAGATGCCCAATTCATTTTCTACAATAAAGAAGCCATACTCTGATTTAACAAAAAATCCTGCCCCATTTTCACAGGGCAGGAAGTGCGTTTATCGGATATGCTTTAAGTTAGGTTGCTTTGCGTCCTTCGGCTTTTCCACTAGAGATGTAATGCTCGTAGTATTTTACATTATCGTCGCCAAAGGCTGCAACAAGGTCAGGGTTGTTTGCCTTGTAGGCATCAAGATTAAATTCGCTGCTGCCTTGACGGCCTTCCTTCATACCAAAGTTGATAAAGTGGTTCATAAGGAGATACGGAGAACTACCAATAGCTTCTTTTACATCAGGATTATATTTCATATAGTCTTGAGGATTGTAAACGCCATCATATTGCTTTAGAAGGTCACCGTAACATTTGTTTGTATGAATGTGATGATAATAGGAAGAATAAATCTTATTTTCCGGAACCGTAACCTTAGAACCATCCATAAAGGTAACAATCGCTTTTGAAACCCGAAATTCAGAGATGGAATAATTGTACCAACAAGGTTCAAACTCAGACTTATGGTCGTAAACTGCATTTTGGACTTCATCATCAGTTAAAAGAAAATTAAAGTCACGCTTTTCTTCTGAGGTAAGGAAATCATAATCACAAACAATAGAATAACTATAATTATCACTATTATCTTTCCATCCATAGATATTCCAAGACCCAAAATAATAGTTAAGCTGACCAGAATCGGAAATAGGGGTATACGATTCAATCGGCCCAATACTTTCCGCAATAATGGTAGATTTTCCAGAAATATCACATCGAACGGGGTCTCCAACACTATTATAGGCCGTTAGGTACCAGTCTACATACTTTATTGTTTTGCCTGACGTATTGCGCCAGCCGATTGTAGGCTCAACGCCACCAACAGAGTTCTTATGCGCATAAGTGTGGTAGACCTGAATAGCGGGAGTGTTTGCTGCAAAACATGGAACGGCAAGTAAGCAGCACAAGAAAGCCGTTACAGCAATCGTCCAAAATCTTTTCATTAACGGTTCCTCCAATTTAGAAAATTTTTAATATCCAAGTTTTTCGTGGACAGCTTGTGTGATAAGTTCGGCATTCATATCACCATTAACACTAGTTCCCAATTCCATGAAGAAGCTTGTATTTTTGTCATAGGTATAGGCTGTAACCGTATTGCCTCCAAATCCATTTTGTGCGGATACCTCAAAATCATAGCACCCTGCATACAGTTGTTTTACGGAAGTAAAGCGGACGGATGCCGGGTTCTTGAAGTTTCTAACAACTGGCAAAATATCAACGACGAATAATTTCTCATTGCTATTGAGTTGGTCATATGCGCTTCTAGGAACTACCTCGACAGAACATTGAGCAGTTATATTATTTTCCGTTGTAGCAATAATGACGCTCTTTCCAACAGATTTTGCTCTAACTTCGCCTTTTTCGTTAACAGTTGCTACAGATTCATCGGCGGAAGTCCATGTAATACCATAATCACTTGCATCCTTCGGGAAAAGTGTGTATTTGATTTTATTGCTAACACTTCTATCTGTGATTTCCATATTATCATCTGCAAAGACAATTTGTTCGATAGGAACCGTAGTCACGTCAAAGGTATATATACCAATAGCCTTTTCGCCTTCCTTGATAGACACTTTCGCTTTTCCGGGGGCGTTCGCTGTTACAGTCCCATCATCTGAAACAGAAACAATGCTGCTGTCTTCACTTTCCCAAGTCAGATTCTCTTTTCCAGCAAGCTTTTCATCCTCAATTTTATATGTCTCACCGTACTTCAAATCGACAGATTTAGAAACACCTCCGCAGGCAGTCAAGCAGACCGCAAGAGCCGCAGTTAAAACTATCACGCCAAGTCTTTTCATTCCAATGATTCCTTTCTGTTAAGTGCTCACTTGTCATAGTTTTTTGGGGTCATGCCGGACTCTACACAGAAAACAAGATAGCATTTCTTGCACATCTTCGTGTGAAAAATATAATTCATATTACTTGCATCTGTATAAGTACGGTGGCAGATTTTACACTCACTCCCGGTATGTACCCAATCGGTAGGGACAACAAGAGCCAAAAAGATAATATAATAAGGACAATTACAATCAGGCATCCTTTTCCGGGGCTTTTCTTTTTTGCTTCCACGTTTTCCTCCTTGAAATCTTTATATTGTTGCTCAGCGAAGTTTGATAGTCACCTTCTTTATATTTAGATGGTTATAGTATGATTGTACGCTTTGCCTTACGAGATGTCAATAAGACTATACACTTTCGGATAATTTATTATCACTTTGTGTATAGTAAAGTAAGTGCAGGGGGCGAACAATATGATTTCAGACAACATCAAGCGTCTTCGGGAGAATGCCGGGCTTTCACAAGCGGCGCTTGCCCGCAAGCTGGGGGTCACGCGCGCCAGCGTCAACGCTTGGGAAATGGAACTCTCTGCACCGACTGCACAATACTTGATCGCTCTTGCGCAACTGTTTCATACGACGACAGATGATATTTTAGGGCTTGAATCGCAGGAACAAATCGTATTGCGCGGCATGAACGAACAAGAAAAGCGGCTGGTATACGATTTGATTTCGTATATCACAGAGCGAAAAGAAGAGGAATAAGATGAAAGGCTGCTGTATCGGCGGAAAAGCAAATACAACAGCCTTATAATAAGGTGTCTTCAAAGAAATTAGAAAGAACACTGTCTTTTTCCTTGACATAGCAGGAAAGTTCGGTTAAAATAATATGCGACAATGCGCCATCGCCAAGCGGTAAGGCAGGGGACTTTGACTCCCCCACCGCGTGTTCGACTCACGCTGGCGCAACTGAAAACCGTCTACTGAGTTCTTCGCTCGGTAGGCGGTTTTTGTGATTTGGAGGCATGTTTTACCCCGGCACCGGCAGTGGGCTCCTTTTGAACTTTTCGTTCGCGGTGACGCTGTGAAGACCATTCTTCTTGAAGCGGAAGCTCTGGCTGGGGCGGGGCAGACGCGGCTGCGCGAAAAAAATCTGCTTCCGTAAACACAGCCTCCTTCTGTGTGGCGTTCCACTTTTAGGATATCCACAGCAGCGCCGAAAATTGGTGGTTATGGCAACGGAATATTGGAAAATTTATAGAATATTTTATCTGGAACCTTTATTTTGCGCGGAACGCTTGACAAGAAAATATTTTTTGCAATAATAAACCTATAGGAAAAATCTTTTATCCATCGGACCCACACCCGGAGGTAAATGCGATGTCGCTCAGTCTGAATCAAATCAATGCGTCCGCCTACGCCAAAGCGGCGGCGGCGCTGGAACAAAACGGAAAAGCCACGGTGGCCCATCCCACGGGGTCGGGCAAAAGCTGTATCGCGTGGCAGCTGGTCGCCGACCATCCGCAGGCCTCCTTTGTCTGGCTGGTGTACGGCCAAGCGCGGCTCACTCTGCGCAAGGCGGATGTCAGCCGCTACAACGACGGCGTTCTTCCCCCAAACGTCGTCTTCTGCGATTGCACTGCTCTGGCCGAGGCGACGGCCGAGCAGTGGATCCGGCTGGCAGCCAAAAAGCCGGATTATATCATCTTTGACTGCTATCATGAGGTCACAGCGGCATGCTGGGCAAAGTCGGCCCAGCGGCTGCTCCTGCTCTGCCCGGAAGCGAAGCTGCTGGGCCTGACCGTGCCCAACAGCACCGAGAACTGCCGCGCTGCGGGCGATCTGCTGGAGGGCGCGGTGGTCTCCCGGATGACGGTAGGGGAGGCTATGGCACTGGGCACGCTGCCGGTTCCCTCCAACTATGCGGCGATGCTCTGGCCGCAGGAAGGCCAACTGGCCATGCTCCGCGCCCGGATCAAGAATCTGCATCTGCCCACGACGAACAACACGCTGACGGCCCTCTACGACGAGATCGGCTGGGCGGTGCGTCAGGCCGAGAACCCCACCGACCTGCTGCCCCGTGTCCTGACCGATACACAGGGGCGGTATCTGGCCGTGTTCGAGTCCGAGGATTACCTCGATGAGATCCGGGAGCCGCTGGAAGCGTTCCTGCGCAGCACGGACGCGGCGGTGCATTTCTACCGTGCCGAGTGCGACTGCCTCGCCGAGTCCGAGGAGGTCCGGAAATTCTGCACTGCCGCTGAGCCGGGCCCCAAGGTGCTGTTCTGCGTCAACACGCCGGGCGTCCAGCAGCCCATCGAGGGGCTGGCCGGTGCCATCCTCGTGCGGGAGAGCG
>UMHZ01041926.1_pt1 | contig 11251 bp, 10 predicted proteins | sample 1965671 | NCBI WGS metagenome assembly UMHZ01 (sample SAMEA4836111, study PRJEB28245) | human gut metagenome | biome: gut microbiome; material: fecal sample | place: Denmark | collected 2008 | reverse complement strand
GGCAGGTTTATGAATGTAAGAAATGAAAGGCTGAACTGTTACAGAAACTGATGTAATATAAAAATAACTTTATTTACTCGCTCTACACTGCATTGTATAATCCAATTACAAGTATGAAAACCATTGTATGCATTTTATTCAGAATGGAGTGATTAAATGAAAAAGAACAGAAAATTTATGAGCATATTACTTGCTCTCTCTGTTGCCATAGCAGGCTGTCCGACTGCCTATACCGCAGCAGATACGACAACACAAACCGAAAACACAAGCGATTACGGACGAAAACCTGATGACTCGTATATCCACCGTTCGACAGGAGGGAAAAAATCCCAGACCATGTCGAGCAATGACTACAGCAAAGAGGCATGGGGAGAAGGATGGCACGCACATCCAAGCAATAACTTTCTCGAAGAAAATGAAGACGGTACATTTCTTCGCATCTCTTTCTTTGACGATGAGGGCGTATTTCTTGAAACCTATGATGCAGATTTTAACTTTGTTTCTTCAAGGCAGCTTACCAAAGGGATTTGGACAGCCAGAGGATATTTCAGGGGAAAAGATGCCCGCTACATAGTATATAAGCAGAATAATTACAAGCAGTCTGATGAAAAAGAAGTGGTGCGTGTTGTAAAGTACGATGACAATTGGAATATTCTCGGTCGATGCAGTATTTCAGCAATAAACACCTATGAAGCTTTTTCATCCGGCAGTGTAAGAATGTTGGAAAGTGACGGCATTTTGTATATTCATGCAGCTCATACCATGTACTCTTCGGGTTCACTTACGGATGATGCACACCACCAGGCAAATATGACACTTGAAATCGATGAAGCTACCATGAAAAAAGTCGCCGATATGACTGCAGTAAGCAATCCAAAGACAGGATATGTCAGCCATTCCTGGAATCAGTTTATCCAGGCGGATGATAATTATATCTATCGGCTGGATCAAGGCGATTTTTACCCGCGTGCGATTTCTCTTTCCAAGCAAAAGAAATACTATGAAGGCATTGATATGAATCATATAGAGGACCGCAAGGATATATTTAATATTTGCGGAAAAGGACAGATTTACACGGGTGTCTCTATCGGTGGCTTTGAGCTTATCGGTAATACACTGTTCACTGTCGGAAACTCGATTGATCCAAATACAACCGATAGTATATTGAATATGGTGAAATGGAGAAATGTTTTTGTCAACCTGACCGACAAAGACACTTTCATCACAAAAACTTTATGGCTTACCAATTACACCGCCGATGATAAAATTCTTGTCCATACCCCGCATACGGTTGTCGTCAATGACGGTATGTATGTTCTGTGGGAGGAGGGATACTGGGATCATGAGAATGGCGATAACTATGCCGTCCTCACAAGAATTGCAAAAATTAAAAATGACGGCACGCTCGATGGAAAAATATATAAAATATGCGGCCGACTGACCGATTGCAAAACAATTCTCACAAAAAAAGGGCATATTGTCTGGTATATGACTAATGATGGTTCCCCGGTCTTTTACGATGTAGAGCCTGCCCGTCTTGATGACATCTGTTTTGAGGGCAAAGGATATATCCTTTTATCCGGAACAACAATGAAACTGTCTCAGGACACCTATACAGAGATAAACGACGGCAAGACTCATGCCTACAAACCTGATGTTGAAGTCTATTATAAAGGAGAAAAACTGACCCCGGACAAAGATTATACACTTTCTTATGAGGATAACTATACACAGGGAACCGCTTATGCCGTAATCACCGGAAAAGGAATGTTCAGCGGATGGAATAAAACGGCATTTACCATCCTGCCCGCCGAAGAAAACACATGGGAAATGCCAAACTGGTGGGGTACGACAAAACCAACCCAGACGCCATCTGCATCTGCAGCTCCAACCTCAGCCCCGGAAAATACGCCTGCCGCTGCAGCTACGGCAAAACCAACCAAAACACCATCACCGACTGCTACAAAATCACCTGACAATACCTCTGCAGCTACACCAGCTGCGAGGCCATCTTCAACAGCAAATGTAGTCCCTCTCTTAAAAATAACAAAATTGAAAACCAGCAGGCAGTCAGGGAAAAGATTGTATGTATCGTGGAAAAAACCATCACAGGCGAAAGGATATGAAATTCAGTATACACAGAGCAAAAATTTCAAAAAGAAACTGAAAACCGTGAAAAAATATTTTTCTACGCCATCCTATGTGACATTAAAAAAAATGCAGAAAAAAAAGACCTACTATATCCGTGTCCGTGCATATACACGGGTACGCGGAAAAAAAGTATATGGCAAATGGAGTTCCGTGAAAAAAGTGAAGTATTGATATTGTAATATTTTTTAGTGATAATTTAGCCAATAATTTTAACACTTTAACAAAATAAGAAAATTACTTTAACAAAATAAATGCCGAAAGTCCTTATAAACACAGGCTTTCGGCATTCTTAATCTTTTATTTTTATGTTATTCTAATGCTGTTTCATTCTATACTTTTTACATCTATTACATTTGCTGTTGCAGCTTCTGCCGTATAACCATTTACAACCTATACCCCAGCCTAATTCTACACTGTCAATTTCATCAATGATTTTTACAACAGATATATTTCCGATAAGTTCATATGAATTTTTTAATGCCTTATCCCAATATTTATCATAAAAGTTAATTGTTTTACTCATAAACAATCACTCGTGTGTTAAAATACTGTTCCTGAAAATAAATCTGTCTGTTAATCTCATCTTTTGTAAAAGTCATATTTTCCGGTGCAACCACCCATTTTTCTTCTACATCATCTATTCGATGAACAACTGCAATGATTTTTCCAGTAAACTTATCTACAGCCTTATCAACTCCCAATATATAAGCATCCTGTTCCTCACCGTCAGGTGCGATAATTTCTTCTATATAACCATAGTTGACCGGATAATACATATCTTTATGTTCCGGGTGATAACTTCCCATTGGTCTGTCAACGGTCGCAGTCACTGTTTTTCCTATAACTGAACTTTGCATTAATATTTGCACCTCCTTTGAACTCTCCATTATCTAAAACTATTTCTAATCATCGTTTTCCACATTTTCTATACTGTCACGAAGCTCACTTAAAGACATACCGTCTTTAGTAAAATACATCCAACCATTTATATGTATATTTTCCGACCAGCCATGCCGCTCTATCAACAATTTACGAGCCAGCCCGGTAACAGTATAATTTTCTCCTTCATATTCAATCTGATTTTTATCGCTTACAACTTTAACAGCAACCGTATCATCATATAAAAACGAAATTTCTTCTCCTATATCAATATTTAACAATTTAAATGAATTGTTAGCACGCTTTAATCTCCTCTCCGCAATCTCCTGTTCCTGAGATTGTTCGGGAGTCGGCATAAAAAGTTTCAGTTTATCTATATCGCCACGCAAAATTGCTATATCTTTAAATATACCATATGCTGTTTCAGGAGAAATCTTAAAAAATTCTCTTTCCCTTATTTTCCCATTTTTAAGCTGCTCCCTTGCGTGCAATGAACCATCTACCCTGTCAATAATACTATGTATTCTTTTTTCAACCTCATGCGGATTTTCCACTTCATAAGTTGCATAGCACCTATATGAAAGAGGTATATTAGTTGGAGAATTTAATTCCCTCAATCTACTCTCTATATCATCCCTCTCTGTCATTCCAATCTTAACCCATCCGTCAAGACATGGATTTGTTAAGATATACACAAATCCTATTTCCATTAAAAACCTCCTCACTTGTTTAATACTACAATTTTGTTGTCAAAATACTATTCTTAAAAGCAAAATTGCCCACACTATTTTCTCAATATATCTGCATCATTCCATGATTTTCTAACTACTTATAATCCTGTGACACAGCCATAAAATCACGCTTGCCTTTGATATAATCCTCATATGCAAGTTCGGGGTCTTTCCCACGAAACACTGTACAAAGTCCACACATATCGCAATCGGCAATGCACTTGAAAGTATTTTTAATATATTGCCTTCTTTCCTCTATCGTAGAACTTTTTAAATCCGGTGTTCTCATAAAATATCACCTACTTCACCATGCCTGAATTACTTCTGTATTCCTCGTTTAACTGACGCAGCTCTTTTTCTCCATTAATATACGGCTCATAAAATGCATCGACCGAACCGCCGCCTAAATTGTCACAGCCGTTGCAAAAATCACAGGCTCCACCGCATTGATTAAGCCCTTCCTGAACAATACGAATTCTTTCTTCTTTTCTGGTATCCTTTATCAATAAACTTTTAATCTCCATGTTCTGTCATCCTTTCTTAAAAATATAAATTCTAAGACTCCTATTTGCATTATACAACAAAAACTAACGCAGCAAAATACCCCATAAACAGATTTGGTTTCATCTACCTTTTCTGCTTAAGGGGTATCATAACTCCAACATTTAATGGCTTGCAGCCATGTTATCTTTTTTTATAAAGAATCAGTTCCGGATTTGTTAAATCTGCATCATATGTGCAAACCATAACAAAATCCATACTTGCAAGAACTCCGAAATATCGTTCGCCACCAAATTCACACTCCAGTTGATTTCCTAAATATGTTTTCTGATTATCCAAAAATTTCACCCTCATTCCGTTTGGCAACGGGTATTCAAGGTTTATATCCCGTCCAACAAGTGCATTTAATTTCTCAACTTTCGGCATCCCCTCTATATGAAGTTCGTTTATTTCTGTTATCAGTTGATTCTTAAACTCCTCAAACTGTCCATTGTCACTGAGCTCATCATATCTTTTCCAATAATCTAACTTTGGAAGCATTTCTTTCATATACGCACGCGCCTGTTCCTCAGTGAAGTTTTCATTTACCATATTTTTTACACATATATCAATCAAATCGTCCATATCACTGTAAGTATAATTTCCATCGGCATAGCACCATTTACAATAGTCCTCATTCAACGAGCCGTCACTGTCACGGCTTATAATCGCATCATCTTCAAGCGGCATTCCACAGCACTGACAGATAAGCTGTCTCGGTGCACCTAAAAGCTTATTAATAGAAACATCAAATTCCTTTGATAATAATTTTAATGTCTCTGTATTTGGAATCGTTTCTCCATTTTCCCAGCGGGATACCGCCTGTCTCGTAACCATAACCTTTTCAGCCAGTTCTTCCTGCGATAATCCTTTTTGGGTACGAAGTTCCAAAATAATTTCCCTTGTTTCCATCACATCACCTCCGTTAGGGATATAATAGCAGAAAAGCGGATGGTGGGAAAGCAACTTGTTGTTTCGGAGAGATGGACGAAACATCAAACCTTTTTTTCTGTCAATATAAATTCATGTTCCTTTTGAATTGGAAATTTAACCTTTCCTTCTTTTATGTGCTGTGAGTAGAAAAGTGGTATAGTTCCTCTGCCATTTTAACTCCTTTTTTTAGAAAGACGGATGACCGAAGCCATCAGCATACTTGGAAAGTAACACAAGCTATATACCTTGAAACAGCAAATACAGAAGCTGTAACGAGAAAAAAGGGTAGACGCCGACTTAATGTTAGCGGTGTGCTGAGATATCCTAGCGTCTCACGAAGCGGATATAATAGTTAAAAAAATAGAATGCCCAGCAGCTGCGAGCAAAGAAAAAATGTCATAAAAAGTAAGATATGTGATATTTATGATGGTTCCAAACAGAATTACGGAGTTCCTAAAATAACCAAAAAATTGAGAGTTTCTTTTCTGCCAGCTTCGCCCTGATGCCATGCGACTCTGGTTCTTTATTCACTTTAAATAGTTTCGGATACTTTGATGCAAGATACACACTGCCACGCTCAAACACTTGCAACTTCTGATTCTCATCTTTCACATAAATATTAATTAAATCTGTATAGCTCTCAATCCACAATTCATCGTTCTTGTCATACTTATATATACTTCTTTGCCATCCAAGGCATATCCACATGATGCCGTAACATATCTTATGAAAACATCTCATCCATCTTTGGACGACTTGATAATAAAAGGACACGATGTTATGATAGCTGTCTATATTTTGATATTACATACCTTATTATGACAACATTAGATATTGAACTATATGAAGACTGTACCCCAAACTTTATTTTTAATACCCCAAATTATCCAGACGCTTGATAAAACTATGCATTCACCATAATAAGATTTTGTACCCAAAATGTACCCATTCACACTAAAAAAATCCCTGCAAAGCCCATAAATACGAGCTTTGTAGGGATTTACCTATTTATTCAAACTCGATTTCGGCAACTATATATTGTGTCTAATCAAATTATACATTGCTATATTTTGTATTATTATTCTTAATATTCTATGCATTCTTTATAGTTTTGGTTCTTTTTGCAAGCATTTTGCAACCACTATACATTTACTGAATTCCATCTTCTTTTCTAGACCAATTGTCAATTGAATACAAAGAATAATTTTTAGTAAGTACAGTTTTGGAGAACTCATCTACATCTATTTTGTTCCACATTTTTTCTATCAACTCATCGCTCACCTTTACAAATCTGTCCGCCATTAACTGCCTTACCATGTTATTTGTATCATTATTAGGCACATGAGATTGTTCTAGTATTCTACTATCAAAAACATTTCCCAAGAATATTTCAAGCAACATTCTATTCTCATCAGTTTCATCTTCCATAAATACACTTATCATCTTTACAATATATTTATAAAATTCAGTATTACTTTGCATATATATTGTTCCAAATGTCCTAACTCCAATCTCTTCTCTTAACCCTTCAATGACAAATTCGTTCTTTGGAATAAATATTGACTTTATAAATCCTCTATTTCTAATATCGAACTCATACCATAAATTATTTTTTTGAGAATATGTTAGTTTAATTCTTCTTTGACTATGATTAACTACTATTTTACTAACCTCCTTATTGCTTACAGAATATTGATGAAGAATATTATACCCATCATAATTACAAAATATATTATCAACATTTTGTAAGAAATTGTCTTGTGAGCACACTATGCCTATAAGATTATTTAAAGTAGCCTCACTTCTTATTTCTTTTAATAAGTATTCTGCAGCTTGTGTCATTTTGCTCTCAAAAATATTAACTTCTTCCATATTATACACTTCTTCTGCTGACACAACATTTCTTTGTCCTTGATTTTCCAACACAATACACTTAAGTCTTGCCATCCTCTGCGTCAAAATGTTTTCATCTACTGGTTCCATTCGTTCATTTGATAACTCATCTGGTAATAATGGACGCATTAAATATCGCCCTTCTGATATTGCCCATGATTTAGAATAATTCAGATTTTCTAACTTATCCATTTGCCCTTGAATATATTTTGTATATACATCATAGATATCTGATAATATTTCACCATTGGCATCTAATTCAATCGCAGATCTTGCAACGTTGGTTTGATATTTGCTATTTTTTATATTGGCAATAGCCAATATTGAAGAATTTTTATATCCTGGAGTAGTAAATTCTACACGAATTCCCTCTACACATGTACCTATTGGTAATTGGAACTTTTTATGCATACGTCTACGATCTATTTCCATAAGACACCAATCAGAAAGATATCTTAAATGCCTTACAGCATATGCAACTGCTACATTACCATGATTTTCTTCATACACATCATATTTTATCCCATCAACATTTCTGCCCGTGTCATTCAAATATCTCATCAACACATCTTTCAATGAATCATACCCTATTTTTACTTCATTTTCATCCTTATATGTAAGAAATACTGGTATTTCTGGAAGTACTATCCACTTTTTTAAATCATCTTCAACACTTGACATATCCACATCATTTCTTACATATAATTTAACCATTGTTCCATGTTTTCTAATACGTTGATCCGCATCTGCCTTTTCAATTTTGCTAAGCAAATAACTGCCATTAACTTTTCTTAAGTTAATACAATTAACATCATCCTGCTCTTCTGAATTTGTTACAATATCAATATCGTTTGCAATCATAAAACAAGTTAATATTCCTATACCAAAATGACTAATGGAAGAAAAATCAGGAAATTCTTTTCTTACACTGTCGTCTCTATATTTTGATGCTCCTACTTTTAAAAGATAATTCTCTACATCCGAAATTGTCATCCCAGTTCCATTATCCCAAAAACACAATTCCCTCTTTTCCTCATTCCAATCAACTTGTATTTTTCCATCTGTGACCGTGCTATGCTTTTTCATTTCATATTGTTTTTGTAGCTTAACTGCATCAATAGCATTTTGGACCAATTCTCTTACAACAACAGATGAATCATTATATAACGTATGCCCTACTAACAATTGCAGTATGTTTTCTTGAGCAATTGTAAACTGAAGTTTTTTAGGCTCAAACCCGATAACTGTTATCCTTGATTCGTCAATCTCCTTCCAAGGAAATTTGTATTTCAATGCCCCTTCTTGTTTTCTCGACTTTTCAACAATCTCGTAGCATTTTTTTAGTTCTTTGCTCGTATATTGCAAATATGATGATAATCCAAAATATGCTTCTGCTGTTTCCGCACCTTCAAAATATGCTGTAATTTCTATTGTATCTTTTTCTAAAGTCTCATTTATATTCTCATTGCCATCTCTTTTTAATTTAGGTTGGACAGCTCTTACCGCCTTTTGTTTTTCCCACTCAACAACACTTGTGGGATTTGAAACATTAATTATTTTTCTAGTTATAGATGGCGTCCTATCTCTTGTAATATGTAACAAATCTGCTATTCTCAAGATTATCGCAATATAATTTAAATTAACCCTTTCTTGCTTACTATTCCCATATACGTTATTCACCCGATATTTATTAAATTCGCCAATATCATCTTTATGATGACTTTCACATATCATTGCTAAATCTAACCGAAACATTTTATCTAGATCATTCAAAATATCATCTACTATTTTTCGTATTTGGGTAGTTTCTCCAAGTTCAGTATTCGTATTTCCCTCTATCCATTGTCTAATTCTCTTCGCATGGTTTTCTCTTACAAACTCTTGATACAAAAAGCAATCACCTTGTTTTTGTACATACTCAATATATTCTGTTTTTTCTTTTTTAGCTACAATTTCATCTTTATATTTTTTAAATTCAGAATTATAACGATTATCATACTCTTCTTTTGTCACTACCATTCCCAAATCATGAAAATATACAGCCAATGTTAGCATAAGCCATTCGGCAGATGTCATTGCTATTTTTGTTTCTTCTGGAATAAGCCATTCAATTATTCCCAACATTTCATCAATATGTTTTATACTATGTACTGTGTATTCCTCAAATATTCCAATTTTTCCTATGTTATCCAATATTTCTTCCACTTGATCTCTTACATGTAATAATTTTAATCCTCTACACAAAGACAAACTTTCTGCTTTTTCAGCTTGTATTTCAACATAGTTTTCTAGCTTATTGTTCATAGTGTTTTCTCCTCATTATAATTGTTTTTTACTTTTGTTTAATGTTCTAGAATTTCATTAATCTCCTCAATCCACCCACTGTCATCACTCTCAAACAGCTTTATGCACTTTCCAAAATTACTGCTACCAGTAATAGAATCATCCAACTCTAAATTCCTCACTCGCTGACTCATATTTTTATAATTCTCCGCAGTAACATGTTCCATAACTTTCTGAATCTGGTCTGCTCTACCTTTATAATTCTCTACCCCGGTATATTCCTTTATCAAAGGAGCATTTACTGGTTTTGCCGGAGATTTCAGATTTTCATCGGTCCAATGCTTAGATATAATCTGCATAGTGCATGGATTACCAAACATAATCACTTCATCTGCTGCACTATCCACACCATGAAACTCATTAATCTTACGTTTAATGTCTTCATACTGCTCATGTGGTTTCTTTTCCGTATCACAGAACACAAGCACAATTTCATCCGCTCCATTTTGATATCGATCCTGATACCTCGCTGGAATATTTCCGTTTCCACCGGCATTTACCAATGAAATATCATATTGCTCGTTCCATACTTTTAAATTTTTTAATCGATTTAGATACTCATATTCCTCATTACCTTCACAGATAATACAGATTTTATGGTTATCCAAAAACTTAGGGAGCTTATTTGGCATCGGCATCATCCCCCTTTACATCACTTTTAATACTAAGCAATGAGTTAATCAACTCTGGATCTGGTAAAGCGCCAAGTGCACCTTTCCTATATTTTTCCATAACATCTGTCGTATCTCGTACGCCCTGCTGTGCTGTAAAATCTGCAAGTGAATACACATATACGCCATCTTCATCCTTATGAACAAACCAAATCTGCTCCTTCCTGAACATTCTCTTGCAATCCATAAGGTTAATATCATGTACTGTAAATATCATTTGTGCACTTGTATTTAATTCATTATTAAACATGGCAACAATCGCTCTGGTGAGCTTAAAATGAATACTGCTGTCCAGCTCATCCACGACTAAAATTCTGCCATGTTCAAGTGCTTCAATTACATAGCTGGCAATAGCGGCAATCTTCTTTGTTCCTGTAGAATCAAACATCATACTTGGTACATGAACTCCTTTATATGTGGATACCAATCTAATTTGATCCATAATGTTCTCCGGAATATCAAGCACTTTCTCATCTGGCTTTTCATCACCTTCACCAGTTTTCAGCTGTATCTTATCCATATCCACATATTCAAAATTATCCATATATAAATCAGCATTTTTTATGAACTCAACAACCTTTTGCTGTAACTGATTCTTATTCTTCATTAGTTCAATCGTGTGTTGCATAGGTATGTTATTCATATTGATGATATCAATTTTTTCTGCAAATCCAACAAGAATCTGCTTCATCTCGTTGATATGTTCAAATTTACTTGTATCTATTACATAACATAGCAAATTATTTTTCGATACAACAGGAATCATAGTCTGCACAGCTTCATCAATACATTCATATATTTCACTAATTGTGTCCTTTTTCAACCAGCAAACTTCTTTTTCATTGTTGTACTGATCTTTGAATATCTCAGAAAATGATTCATATATATATTCTTCTTTTTCTGCGTCATACTTAAAGTCATAAAAAAACTTTCTTCCTGATGACATAAATGTTACGCCTAACTCACAAACATCACTCTCAGTAAATATATTAGGCATTAAACCATTTTTCTTATTTAAAAGCACATTTTTTATTGCCCTAATGCACTTGATTAGGCATGTTTTACCGGCATTGTTTGGTCCATATATTCCTACCGTTTTAAGGACATTAA
>UMHZ01021677.1_pt1 | contig 11261 bp, 8 predicted proteins | sample 1965671 | NCBI WGS metagenome assembly UMHZ01 (sample SAMEA4836111, study PRJEB28245) | human gut metagenome | biome: gut microbiome; material: fecal sample | place: Denmark | collected 2008 | reverse complement strand
ATATGCCATTGTATTTTTTAGGGACATTTACTGAATATCCCTATTGTATATATACAAGCAAACAGCCAATCCTTTTATTCCAAATATTGAAAGGATTGGCTGTTGTATTATTTATCCTCTATTACAATAGTAGCAATTGAGCGTGCTGGTAATTGCAATTTTTTTAGTGATTGTTCACCCATGTATTGCAAATCTTTGTCAATTGTAGTTAGGTAAACTTTTCCTTTTTGTGCCTTGTCGCAATTTAGAGCAATCACTTGATTCTCTTTTGAATAATTGATAGCTACAGTTACGATTTGTTGTCCGTCTGTATACGATGAAATCATTAATGAAGTAGCAGCTTCCAAATCAGTAACCTTGTGGTTAGGTCTTATAGAAATACGCTTCATTCCCGGACGGATAAAGAAACTATAGTTAGCAGTAGCCCACATCATTTTTGTGGTAGATATTTCACCGTCATATTGAAGTGACAATCCGTTTGAACCTCTAAGTGGTAATAGCTGAATAGGCACATCCTCACCTAATGATACGGCAGTCCACCATTGCCAAGCAGAAGCATTAGCCAATGCCAAATCATTATGGATGATACGTGCCACATACAATCCTAGGTTGATGCTACGCTCAGGAGAGGCAGGCATAGTGATTTCTTCGTTCTTTTCCAAAATACAATATTCTGATGCCCAAAATTTGGTATTGTGTCCATTGGCTGAAAGCTCTTTGTGAATTCTATTTCGCATATCAACCAACAATGTATCTGGGTAAGCAGACCAGTAGTCATGTGCTGCTACACAGTTATATAAATTTTTAAATTTCAAGACACTATATTGTCCATCTTTATAAAACATAGAGTGAATAATGTCATCTGGAATTCTAGCTACTGAATCTATTTCAAATAAATATTTCATATCACCGACTTCTGGAATCAGAATTTTAGTATCAATCTGAGCCTTGCTGATTGCTTTATCCAATTCTTCTACCATACGGTATATATCAGCCTTTGTGGCAAAACTTCCTTCCTGAAAAGCATTTGTATGCCAATGTCCGTTTGGCTCATTAATTGGACTTATGTAATTTACATTAAAGCCTTGTTTGCAAAAATGCTCCGCACTCTTCACTAAAAAAAGAGCAAAGTCATCAAATTTGTCATCTTGCAAATTGATATAGTCCTCATCGGTAGAAAGTGTAGAGGCACTACGAGTCATAAAGTAAGGTGCGGAATTAGTAAAGAACAGAAAATTATTCATACCTCTTTCACGAGCAGCCTTCATAAACCATTGTTGCCCGGCCTGTTTAGAAAAATTATATTCACCATCCGGTGAGAGGAAACATTCCGTACGATTCCAAGAATTATTCACCTCCTTAGCTTCACGATTCTCATAACTACCGGCTCCGATATTAACTCGCCAATTGGTCAATGCCATGCCAATGGGGTTACCTTTTTCGTCAAATTCACGTTTGAATAGTAAATCGGCTATTTTTTCTTTCTTTTCTTTAGGCCAATTCTTACCAATAAAGGCGCAACGCCAAGCGTCTGACGCACTAAAGTTGTCTATTTCTTGATAAACAGTTTTCTTATCAATAGTAAAGACTTTTTTCACCTGAGCTGCAAGCGGTTGGTGGTTCATACCGATAAAAGCAGCAATAACAATTAATATATTTCTCATGGCATTAAATTAAAAAATAAGTCCCCATGCTCGATAATGACACCAAGCGTCCATCAAAGCATAGGGACTTAATAAATATAAAACTATCTATTAGTATTACATTTTAAAATTAGTCTGTTCCAACTTCGGATTCTTATCCAATTCTGTTTGTGGAATAGGCATGTATCTATTCTTGAAACTACGAATTTCAAGTATAACTTGATTCTTTTCGCCTTGGAAAATAGTTGCACGTTCTTCTTGTGGAACGCTTGGATCCATATTTACAGTACCTTGATTTGAAGCATAGATAGGTCCATTCAAAACATCTTTTGCAATATCCCAACGAATAATGTCGTCTCTTCTTAAGCCTTCGAATGCAAATTCTACTCTACGTTCTCTTCTGAGCAATTCTCTTAACTTAGCCTGTGTATTATATTTAGCACGGTCTACTGCAGGCATTCCTGCTCTTTCTCTAATTTCATCAATCAAATCAGTTGCGCCCGAAAGGTCTGGAGAACTCTTTTCAATCATAGCTTCGGCCTTTGACAGCAAGATTTCAGCATATCGGAATACAATCATATCAAGTCCGGTATTGTTTATATCCGAGTATTGAGTCAGAGGATTCATATATTTACAGATAGTATAACTAGTTTGAGAAGCATTTCTAGAGTCAAGACGATGATCTTTGTTTGGTTCACCATTAATGTTTCTGTCAAGCGTATTGTAAATTCTCTTTTCCCCTTTGGTGTTCATCCAATCAGCTCCCGAATAAAGGATGGTAGCATAGAAACGTGGATCTCTATTTTTATAAGGATGTTCTGGGTTATATTCTCCATTAGCCTTAGCTTCTTCAATAGTTAAACCATTATTCATTTCGTATGCATCAACTAAAGATTGAATGGGAACAAAAGCCGACCATCCACCGTCAATTACATTACAGAATTCAATGATTGTCTGATTCTTGTAATCGTTCATTACTTTCTTTACGGCTAGAATGATTTCGCAATTGTCTTCATTAGCTTCCTTAAACAACTCTGCGTAAGGTACTTCACCGTCTTTATACAAATCGTAGACACCTAAACGTTGAATTTCATTAGCTGCGGCTATTACCTCATCATATTTCTTGTAGAATAGGCATAATCTTACCTTCAAAGCTAAAGCTGCACCGCGAGTGATTTCTCCTTTCTTCTTTGGGGTTACGTCTAACGCTCCTTCTTTAGTAATGTCATTCAGTTCATTAAGAATAAATTCCACAACTTTATCTTCTGGAGTAGCAGGCACCTTAGCATCCTCTAGTGAAGGAACAACTTCTGTTATCAAAGGGATATCACCGTATGCAGTAACCATCATGTAGTAACGCCAAGCGCGTAAAAAACGGACTTCGTTTTTTAAAACTTCCAAACGTTTTGGGTTAGAAAAATGAATATCTTTAGTGTTAACTTGATGCAAGAAGTTATTGCAACGAGTAATCAGAGTATAGCTATACCAGTTAATACCAGGAACAGCATGAGTTGCTGTACCATTGGCAAAAACAGCCCAGTTAGTATTGATAGCACAGTAACCATTATCACTGAAAACGTCATTGTATACAGTATAATCTTGGTTAGCATAACCATCGTAACAACCCACAGCTAACATTTCCACATCTGCTTCTGTTTTTGGGAAAGTAACAGTAGATAAAGCATCATGTGGTGTTCTATCAAGAGAACAAGCCGTGAATAATAGACCTGAAATAAGAGACAAATATATATTTTTCATAGTTGCTAAATTATAATGTAATATTAATACCAATAGAGTGAGTCTTCACGTGTGGATAGTATGCACCCCATCCTGCAGGAGCTTCAGGGTCGATTCCTTGAGGAGTCTTACTGAATGTAAGAAGGTTAGCACCACTATAGTAAATTCTAGCAGATCCCAAATGTACAGCTTGCAGCCATGTTTTAGGAACATTGAAACCAACTTGAATATCTTTCAGGCGTAAATAGTTGGTATTTACTAACCAAAAGTCAGAGCAAGTTGTTTCAGGCAAGTTGTATGTTCTAAACTTAGAAGCTCTAGGCCATTTGTTTGTTGGGTTTTCAGGAGTCCAACGACCTAACCAATGATTAGAAGGATGTCCTGAATCACCATTAAATTCACCGTAGAATTCGTCGGTAAAGTAACGAGAAACACCTGCTGCTCCTTGGAAGAATAAGTTTGCATCAAACATTTTCCATTTTGCACCTAAATTAAACGCAAAAGTATATTTTGGATTTTCTGATGTCAAAATCACCTTATCATCCGGATCTATTGTACCATCGTTGTTTACGTCTACTAATTTTATATCACCTGGAATAAGGCGGTCATTACTAATCATTGTATATTTCGGAGCTTTTGCAATCTCTTCTTTGCTTTGGAAAATTCCGTCTGATTTATAGCCATAGAAAGCATTGTATTCCTTGCCAACCATACGGATAGTACGACTACCTTTCTGAACATCTACGCTACCCAAAGACAATACTTCGTTTTTGTTATAAGAGAAGTTTCCTCCAAAATTTAATTGAACTTCACCCAGCATCTTGTGCCAATTCAAAGAAACTTCAAAACCTTGGTTCCTCATAGCGCCCACATTGTCCCAGTAACCAGGATAACCATAAGTATTTGGCACATTTACTTGCATCAAAATACCAGTTGTCTTTCTGTTGTAGTATTCTAAAGTTAATTGTAATTCATTGAACAAAGTCATATCTACTGCTACGCCCCAAGTTGTAGTTTTTTCCCAAGAAATATTCTGGATTTTGTTTTCTGTTTGTACTGCACCGCTACTAATCTTGTTGTCAAACGGATATTTTGCATCAATAGAATATGTGTTAATATATGGATAGTAATCACTACCTATTTGCTGATTACCAAGCATACCCCAAGAACCTCTAAGTTTCATGTCGGTTACTACTTCATTAAAAGCAGTACCATGTACAAAATCTTCGTTAGTAATGCGCCAAGCACCAGAGAATGACGGGAACCAACCCCAACGATTACCTTCTGCAAAACGAGAAGAACCGTCACCTCTTACGTTAGCTTCGAACAAATATTTGTCCATAAAGTTGTATTGCAATCTACCGAATACAGAGTTCATGGCAAGTTCGCGGGTATAACCGGAGTTTCTCATACCAACAACAGAGCCTCCATTCATATCAGTAACGTCTGATGAAGGGAAGTTTTGTCTGTAAGCATCGTCGTATTCATAAGAATATAACTCTGTATGGAAACCTGCCAATGCATTTACAGTATGCTTTTTTGCAAAAGTCTTATCATAATTCAACAATACATCACCTTGTCTACGAATCTCCTTTGTATGACTCTTGGTCAAGCGGATAGGGCCATCGTATTTGTTTGCATTATATTGCAATTCATTTCTATACAGCTTATAACTCTTATTTACTACATTGTAAGAACCGTTTGCAGTAATTTTCAAACCATCCAAGATATCATATGAAAATTCAGCAAAAGCATTTAAGTAATCTTTATCAGTATCGCCTGTTGAACCTAAATCTTGGAATGCAATAGGGTTACCATCCGATATAGTTCCATAAGTACCATCTTCATACTTGTAAGGAACCATCGGAGAGATACGGTTTACTTGTCTGAATACTTGATGAGACGCACCATTTGACCAAGAAATCGGATCTGTAGGTTCTTTCATCAATGTATTAGCAAAATCAATGTTGATTCTTGATTTTAAACGCTCAGTTAGTTTAAGGTCTAAATTAGTGCGAACATTAAACTGTCTGTTTGAGATATTCTTTACAATACCCTCTTGTTTTACATAACCCAATGATGCTCTATACTTAGCCATATCAGAACCACCATCCATACCGATATTATGACGATTCATAAAACCTGAACCTACATAGAATAAATCATACCAGTCAGTGTTAGGATGACCGTATGGATCAGAGCCATCAGCATATTTACGAATATCTTCAGCGGTATAAGGTTTTCTTTTTTCTGCTTGCTCTTCTGAAGCACCTTGCGAAATAGCTTCCCAATATTCAGCTTCATTAGTTAGTTGAGCTAATTCTGCAGAACTTGTACGTTTCATCAACTCGGCTGGCTTAGACCATCCGAACAAAGCATTATAAGTTAATCTAGGTTTACTATTCGATCCACGTTTTGTAGTAATTAAAATTACACCATTAGCAGCTTTAGAACCGTAAATGGCAGCAGAAGAAGCATCCTTTAAGACAGAGATACTTTCGATATCGTTCGGGTCAACCACGTTCATATCCCCTTCTACACCGTCAATCAAAACCATCGGACTGGATACATTGAATGATCCTAAACCACGAATTAAGATTTTACCAGTATCATTACCCGGCTGTCCTCCGGCATTAGTTACTGTTACACCAGGAGCCAAGCCTTGCAAACCTTGAGAAACATTAGATATAGGTCTTGATGCTAAAGATTTAGAATCAACAGATGCAACAGCACCTGTCATGTTAACTTTCTTTTGTGAACCATAACCTACCACTACAATTTCATCTAGCAACTCGGTGTCATCTGCAAGTTTCACAACCATTTGTTTTCCCGATTGAGCTGTCAATACCTGAGTTTTAAAGCCAATGAAAGAAATAACGATTTTGGAATTTTTGTTACTCAAGTTAAGAGTAAAATTACCTTTTATATCGGTTACAGTACCATTATTAGTACCCTGTTCTAAAACAGAAGCACCAACTACAGGCTGACCAGAAGAGTCAATAACGTTACCATTAACAGTTTTCTTATCTTGTTGGGCAGCAGTAGTTGTAACATTAGATATTATTTTAGAGAGAGATATATTGCTACCCAAAACCTTGCAATCAATATCGGTATTAGCGAAAATACTTTTTAATAATTCAATTGCATCGGTATTGCTACCATCTAGATACACGGTACGTTTTAAATTCACTTCGTTTTTATTGTATACAAACATATAATCTGTTTGCTTTTCAATCTGTTGAATCACAGATTCAATAGTGTAGTTACGTGCCTTAAAGAATACTTTTTGACTCATATTCTGATTTACACTCGCTTGGGTCGTGCTTGCACCTAAGAAAAGAGCAAAAGCCGAGACCATACCGACTCTAACGATATAGTTACAGTTCGAAATAACTTTTTTGCAGGAGTTAAAATCCATAATTTTCTTTAATTAATCATTAGTATTTTGTTTAAGATTAGATGGCTTTAAGCCAAGTGCGGCATTGTTATCGAAACCGCTTCCGTTATGAATTAATAGATGTTTTACATAGGCTTTTTGATTTATATATTATACAATTTATAAAATGATGATTTCTTTGTTCTCATAATCTATCTGGTAATCAAAATGGTTCGTTTCTTTCAGTACTTTTATAATGTGTTCCAATCCATCAGAAGCACGAAACTTACCAGTGCAGAAAATCGATTTCTTAATTAAAGACGCATTCCTTATTTTAAATTTAAATTCATAGTATTCTTGCAACTTGTCAAACACTACAGAAAGTGGCTCATTGAAATAAAGAATTCCTTTACGCCACAAGTAATTATTAGTGTTTTCAATCGGTTTTACTTTTAGAACTCCTTGACATAAAGTCGCACATTGATTTGGTGAAAGAAAGAGAGTTGATAATTTTGGGGAATTAGTAGCCACTTCCACTTTTCCGCTCAAAAGAGCAGTTTCAAATCGAGAAGAGTTTTGATAATCATAAACATTAAAGGAAGTACCTACTGCTTTTATTTGATATTTAGATGTTGAAACTATAAATGGATGTTTTTTGTCTGATTTTACTTCGAAGAAACCTTCACCATCAAGTTGTACAAGACGTGTTTGGCCAATAAATTTCGACGGAAAAGTAAGAGTACTTCCAGAGTTCAGCGATACCTTAGAGCCATCAGCCAATACCAAATCTACATGTTGTCCTGTTGGTACATGTATTTGATGTTGCTGCTCATCTTGAATAGTATTTTGTCTACTCAAAAAAAGATGTATAACAAACCCCAGCATAAAAATAGCTGCTATTTTCATGAAAGAGATGATGTAACGTTTCCACGGCAAAATCTTAGAGTCTGAGTATAGAGATACCTTTATTAGTTCAGATTCATCTTCTATCCAGTAGCTCATTTCAAATAAACGACATAACCGTTGGTAGTAGCGCTGATTACCTTCCTCTGCTTCTATCCATTCGGTTACTTGCTGAGCTTCTTTATCAGAAAGTTCTCCCTTGTAATATGCTATTAATAGTTTGTCGTTCATTTCTTTCTATCGTTTATAATATTGACGACACAGAAAAAGGGATACCTAGTATCCGCTGGATAATTTAACTTGCGTTAACAATATCAATTATTTAAGGCTCAAAAATAAAATAAAGCCCAGATTGGCAGATAGTCTTTAAGAGCTGTACGTAATTCTTTGAGAGCGTTACTCATATGATAATCAACTCCTTTAACTGTAATACCTAATGCTTTCGCTATTTCTTTTCCTGTTTTATTTTCAAAACGACTCATAACGAATACCCTTTTAGTCTGTTCTGGTAATTGGCTAAGGGTCTTCATAACGATAGATCTAATCTCACTCGAAAAAATATCATCTGGATTGCAGTTCTCCAAATTTGAAATTCTGATGGATAATTCACGCTGCTTCCATTGCATAATATTATCTTCTGTGTCTTTGCGACGTAACTGTAATTTTAGGTAGTCCAGCGATTTATGTTTTACGATGGTTATAAGAAGAGCCATCGGATTATCAACTGGCTCTTCCTTCATTGTTTCAAATAATTTCAAAAAAGAATCCATTGTGATATCTTCAGAAGCTTGCTTATTACGCACATAAAAGCATGCAAAGCTGCAAACCTTGTCGAACGAATTCAACAATAGAAGACTAAATCGCTCTACTTCGGATATACTTTCAGATGATAACATTTTATTTGAAATTAAATAATTCACAAAAATAGTTTTTTTAATGAAAAACCAACAATTTGACTACTTGTTTTTATCGTAAAAACGAATTGTCGCTATTTCAAACTTAAGTTTCGATACATAAACAAAGATGTTTTTCTAAGAAATGATCGTGTTAAAAAATTCTAGTCTACAACTTCTTAGCACGAACTTTTTTCACCTTTAATGCTAATCTACATAATTATCCATCACTCTTTCTACGGCTCTCCCAAATGCTTCTAAGACATTTTTGCACCGTTGTAGTGACGAAAAACGGTAATCTTACCACTTTTTGATAATACAACTGTGATCAACAGCCCTTAAAAAGGCACCCTATTATCATACTTATATCATCAGTAAATAGTGAATAGTAAATGTATATCATAATTGATTACAATATAAAAATAGCGGGCAGAAAGCCCAACGAGTCCACAGCCTAGGGCAACACCCTAGGTATCATGTGTTTATATACACTACGCTATGAAAGGGCAACAGTAAAAAACATAAAAGTTTGTAATTGATTATTTATTTCAACTCATGTTGTTTGCTTTAAGTCTTTGACTGTATTTCCATATGATGTGTAAAACTGAGAGAAAAGGATTTACAACGATAGTTCATGACTTCTTAATTTTATCAGCAAAAGCCAACCCATTCACGTTTTTTCATCATGAACGGATTGGCTTTTGTTGACTACAATTAGTTGTTCGTTGACATTCATAAAAATAACTGCGATAAGCTATAACCAAGGGACACCGTAATTTAAATCATCACCGCCTGCAACAAAGAAGTTGTCCGGAGGAAGTATGTGTCTCGCTTTGGCTAATCGTTCAAGATAATTATTCCGAATAGCTGGTCTTTCAAGTTCCATTCGCCTAGCCTTGCTCATTTCCAGAAACTCATCTTCTATTTCAAGACCAAGATACCATCTTCCTAAAAGATTAGCCGCTATACCTGTTGTTGCACTACCACTGAATGGGTCAAGAATCCACGCACCAGAAGATGTACTGGCTTGAATCAATCTAGCCAAAACACCGAGAGGCTTTTGGGTGGGATGTTTGCCGCAGGATTTCTCCCACTTACCTATAGCCGGTAATTGCCACACATCCGTCATTTGCTTATTTCCATTCAACTCTTTCATCAAGTCATAATTGAAACAATGAGCTACTTTCGGAGATTTACGAGCCCAGATTATGAACTCTGTACTATAGGTGAAGTATCTGCATGAAATGTTGGGTGGTGGATTCGTCTTTGCCCACGTTATTACATTAAGAATTTTAAATCCCAGCTTGAGCAACTGCTGCTGAACGCTGAAAATATTATGGTGTGTACCCGAAATCCAAATAGTAGCATTTTCCTTCATATGATCACGACAAGCCGTAAGCCAACGTAAATTGAAAGCATCCATTTCTTCAGGGGCCATAGGTTTGTCCCACTTTCCCTTGTCAACGCATACTATCTTGCCGCTTTGAACACTGATTCCACCACCTGATAAGAAATACGGAGGGTCGGCAAATATCATGTCAAAGCCAAACGAGAACTTTGACAATGTATCTACACAATCACCCTGTATTAAAGTGAAATCGTTATTGGGGGATTTATAATAAGATGGAATCATTGTTCAGGAACTGGCAAACCAAGTTTTTGTAATGGAATATAATCAAAGTAGTATTGGCAGTTAACGCTTATTATATAATCTAATACATCTTTGTATTTGGGATTCTTAAACCATTTACTCAAAATATAAATATATTCTACTTCGATATTTAGTTGAGACAAAAGCTTTTTATATTGTTTCCTTTTAAAATCACATGTTTGAAGTTTCTCATCGACACTTCCTGCAACATTTTGATTCTTTACTTCAATAATGAAAAGAGTGTTATTGACAATTACATAAATACAATTATCTGGCAGAAGTTTGCTTGATATTAATTGTTTCCAATCAATGTTATTTTTTTCAAGAAAGTAATAAAACTCGTGCTTTTTAAAAATATAAGCTATAACTTTCCCTTTGTATAATACATTTGTCCCATCTATATCGTAATCTTTTTGTTTAGCAAGATAAGTTGAAAGGTCGACTTCTCCTTCATAGATAAGACCGGTAATTGTATTGCCACCACCTATACCTCCTTTTTTCATACTATTTATTTTTTAATATTCCGTGATAGTAACCTTATATACTTATTTTATTAATTTTATGAAGTCTTTAATATTTGTTAAATTGTAAATTCTATGAATAATATTGTATGCTTCCTGAAGTTTGTTCTTTGCAGATTTCCAGCCAATACCATCAGTTATCCAAACAAACTCAAAACCGTTAACAGAGTTAATCTTTGGCGCAATATCTGAATAAGAACGTGCAACTTCGTTTAGTTTAGAGCCACCACTACTATAGAAATTTACTTCTATGAGATAAGTTTTCTCTGTTGTCTTAATAACGAAATCAAAACGTTTTTCGTCATCTCCAAGCACTTCTGTAATTGAAGGCCATTCACTTGAATACACTTCTTGACGATACTCAACACCATTTTTATCAAAGATACGTGCAACCATACCTTCCATCACATGTCCGCTACGATTCTTGCGGGCATTTGTATCAAGTCCTGTTTCAATACCAAATACATAATCAACAAGATCTTTAATTTTTTTTGATTGACCTCAAATCCGCAACTACGCGCCTAATATGATACAGAA
>UMHZ01034766.1_pt1 | contig 11286 bp, 9 predicted proteins | sample 1965671 | NCBI WGS metagenome assembly UMHZ01 (sample SAMEA4836111, study PRJEB28245) | human gut metagenome | biome: gut microbiome; material: fecal sample | place: Denmark | collected 2008 | reverse complement strand
TTAAGGGAAAATCAATTGATTTTTATTAGAGTGGAACCGCGGATTATTTCGTCTCTTGGAGATGAGATAATCCGTTTTTTGATTTATTAATAAAAAGAAAAGGGGCAAGAAGTATGGGAATCATCCAGCATGTGAAGGAAGAGTTTCAAGTGATAAAAGAGCGTGACCCGGCGATCAAATCACCGATGGAAGTTTTGCTTTATCCAAGCTTTCGTGTTATGCTAAGTTATAGACGTGCACATAAACTGTATTTGAAAGGGCACTATTTCTGGGCAAGGTTTCTTTCCCAGCGTGCGGCGAGAAAAACAGGGATTGAAATACATCCGGGTGCAACGATCGGAAAAGGATTTTTCATCGACCACGGAAGTGGCGTTATCATAGGAGAGACAGCGATCGTCGGTGATAATGTCACCTTATATCAGGGCGTGACATTAGGTGGAACCGGAAAAGAGACCGGAAAGCGTCATCCAACGATCGGCGACAATGTCATGATCAGTGCCGGCGCAAAAATCATCGGTTCTTTTACGGTCGGGGAAAATTCCAAGATCGGAGCCGGAAGCGTGGTTTTGGAGGAAGTTCCGCCAAACTGCACCGTTGTCGGTGTTCCGGGACGTGTGGTAAAACGCGACAACATAAAAATTCCACGAAGCGATATGGATCAGTGTCATCTGCCGGATCCGGTCAAAGAGGACATTACTCTTTTACAGAGAGAGAACGCCGAGCTTGTCAATCGTGTGCTTGATCTGGAACGTCAGTTGAAAGAGGTTGACCGGAAAGTCAGACAGGATTAATAATAGGAAGTGAAACGCTTTTTCAAAGTTAAAATAATATAGAAAGAAAATGGAGAACACAAATGGAATATAATTTTAAATTCTACAATACACTTACTAAAAAAATCGAGACCGTGATTCCTCATGAGGACGGCAAAATCGCAATGTACACCTGCGGACCTACGGTGTATCATTTTGCACATATCGGAAACCTGAGAAGTTATATCATGGAAGATGTTCTGGAAAAATCACTTCGTTATGTCGGATATGACGTGAAACGTGTCATGAATATTACAGATGTAGGACATTTAGCTTCCGATGCAGATACCGGGGAAGATAAAATGTTAAAGGGTGCAAAGCGTGAACATAAGACGGTTATGGAGATCGCAAAGTTCTACACAGATGCATTTTTTGAGGACTGCAAAAAATTAAACATTAAGAGACCAGATGTTGTGGAACCTGCAACGAACTGCATTCCTGAATTTATAAAAATGATCGAGGGGCTGTTAGAAAAGGGTTACGCTTATCAGGCAGGCGGAAACGTTTACTTTGACACGTCCAAACTGGATAATTACTATGTTTTCTCCACACAGGCAGAACTTGAGACTTTAGTCGGTGTAAGGGATGATGTCGATGAGGATACCAATAAGAAAAACAAGACAGACTTCGTACTCTGGTTCACCAAATCCAAATTTGAAGACCAGGCATTGAAATGGGATAGCCCATGGGGTGTCGGTTATCCGGGATGGCATATTGAGTGCTCCTGCATCGGTATCAAACATCTTGGCGAGTACATGGATATCCATTGTGGCGGTGTGGATAATATTTTCCCACATCACACCAATGAGATCGCACAGTCTGAGAGCTACCTCGGACACAAATGGTGCAATTACTGGTTCCATGTACAGCATTTGAACGACAAATCCGGTAAAATGAGTAAATCCAAAGGAGATTTCCTCACCGTTTCCTTATTACAGGAAAAAGGGTACGACCCGATCGTATACCGGATGTTCTGCTTACAGTCTCATTACAGAAAACCGCTTGAGTTTTCTTATGAGATCATGGATAACACCAAAGCCGCTTACAACAAACTGGTAAAACGTGTTGCCGGACTGAAAAAAGAGGGCGAGACAGACCAGAGCGTATTTGCAGAATACAAGGCAAAATTCGTGGATGCGATCTCGAACGATCTGAATACTTCCATGGCGATCACTGTTTTATATGATCTGTTAAAAGCAGACACGAACGATATTACAAAATACGAGCTGATCAAAGATTTTGACAAAGTTCTTTCCCTGAATCTGGAAAATGCAAAGAGCACAGAGACAACCGAGGGTGTTGACGCTGAACTTGAGAGCTTTGTCCTTGCCAAAATCGAGGAGAGAAAAGAAGCAAAGAAAGCAAAAGATTTTGCAAAAGCAGATGCCATCCGTGATGAACTGCTTGCAAAAGGAATTGTCATCAAAGACACCCGCGAAGGTGTGGTATGGCATAAAGCGGAGTAAAGAGAGATGGAAAAAGGAATCGATTCTTATTTAAAAGAACAATTTGAAATCCCGGATGTCGACATCCGCACATATTCACCGTTGACACTGGCTTATATCGGAGATGGTATCTACGACCTTGTGATCCGGTCTCTGGTAGTAGCCAAAGGCAACACGAGAGCGAGTGAACTCCACAAGCGCACCAGCCAGATTGTAAAGGCACACACACAGGCGGAGATGATGGAGGTGCTGCTTCCGATTCTGACAGAGGAGGAGGCAGCCGTGTATAAGAGGGGGCGCAACGCCAAATCTTTTACCATGGCAAAAAATGCCACGATGTCGGATTACCGTAAGGCAACCGGATTTGAGGCGCTTATGGGATATCTGTATCTGAAAGACGAATTTGAGCGTCTGGTCGAGCTGGTGAAAACTGGCGTGGAAGAGATGAGACTAAAACTATAGTTATATCTTGCAAGCAGCGAAATGATTGAGTGATGAGATCACGATAAGAGAAAGGGAAAAAGAATTTCATGGGATATGAAGAACAGAAAATAGAGGGACGTAATGCGGTGCTAGAGGCATTCCGTTCCGGAAAAACAATAGACAAACTGTTTGTTTTAGATGGATGTCAGGACGGACCGGTGCGCACAATCGTCAGAGAGGCGAGAAAACATGACACCATTATTAATTTTGTGGATAAGGAACGTTTAGACCAGTTATCCGAGACAAAAAAGCATCAGGGTGTCATTGCAGTTGCCGCAGCATATGAGTATGCGGAAGTGGAAGATATTTTAAAAAATGCAGAGGAAAAAGGGGAACCACCGTTTATTTTTATTCTGGATAATATTGAGGATCCGCATAATCTTGGTGCGATCATCCGTACCGCAAATCTGGCAGGAGCGCATGGAGTGATCATTCCAAAACGCCGGGCAGTGGGACTGACTGCAACGGTTGCAAAGACTTCAGCAGGTGCGATCAACTATACGCCTGTCGCAAAAGTGACAAATCTGACTGCAGCCATCAAGGAGCTGAAAGAAAAAGGTTTATGGTTTGTCTGTGCTGACATGGGCGGAACCGAGATGTACAAACTCGACTTAAAAGGACCTATTGGTCTTGTCATTGGAAACGAGGGTGAAGGTGTCAGCAAACTCGTAAAAGAGAACTGTGACTTTATCGCATCCATTCCGATGAAGGGGGACATTGATTCCTTAAATGCGTCAGTAGCAGCAGGTGTGCTGGCATATGAGATCGTGAGACAGCGTCTGCAGTAACTTCTGGATATGGCGCATCCGCAGGGCGTGGATGTGGTCTGGAACGATTGTACAGGGAGAGCAGGTATGGAAAAATATAGGGACAATGATCCGGGAAAAGGGCAGACAGCCTATGACAGGTTAAGTGATGAATCACTTTTGCGGCAGCTTCGGGCTGGGGATGCCGCGATCATGGATTATGTGTTGGACAAGTACAAACCACTTGTGCGGAAAAAGGCGAATGCCATGTTTTTGATCGGGGGCGATACCGATGATCTTATCCAGGAGGGGATGATCGGTCTGTTTAAAGCAATCCGCGATTACCGGGAAGAGAGAGAAACTTCGTTTTTCCATTTTGCAGAACTGTGCATCACAAGACAGATTTACAGTGCCATAGAGGCATCCAACCGGAAAAAACATGCACCGTTAAACTCCTATGTTTCTTTTTATTCGGAGGTGAGTGAAGAGGGACAGCCGCTGGCAGAGTATCTCGAATCGGAGCGTTCAGATAATCCGGAACAGCGCATGATCGATCAGGAAAACTTTGAACTGTTTCTGAAAAAAGTACGCCAGAGCCTGAGTAAAATGGAGTGTGAGGTGTTAGATGATTATCTGTCGGGGTTAAATTACCAGCAGATCGCAGAAAAAATGAAGAAATCCCCGAAGGCGATCGACAATGCACTGCAGCGCATCAAAACAAAAATCAGGGTTTTTCAGAATGATACGTTGCCTTCTTGAGAAAGTATTTTGGTGGCATAATTTCAAAATAGAGACTGAATATGTACAATATGCATAAAAATAGAAGCAAATTTTTGTAACATTTGTGAACACTTATGTGAGAGAGTATGATATTATAATTCTCGTAAAACCCCCCAATACATTATATATAGTTTTTGCTATACCCCATAGTAAAAATACCTTCTCCTAAAAGAACAGCCGATCGACAGGCTGTTCTTTTTTTGCAGAAAAAGAAAATCCGATTTTGTGATATTCAGTCTGATAAATTTTTTATGAAAAAATCATAAATTATCTGGTTGACAAATGGGGTATGATTTGTTAGAATACCACTTGTCGATTGCGTAAGCAGTTGAAGAGTGCTGATATGGCTCAGTCGGTAGAGCGTCGCCTTGGTAAGGCGGAGGTCACGGGTTCGATTCCCGTTATCAGCTTAGAGTAGGAATCCCGGTAATTTCAAGGAAACTTGATTTTGCCGGGATTTTTTGTTGTTCCCAAAATAATTCTTTAGAAATTCTTTCGTTTTTTATATAATGGTTTTTTAGATAGATATATTACAGTGAGACATATCAGATAAGGAGTCAGAAGTCAGATGGAGCAGTTGAACAACAATGAGTACAATATTTTGGTCGTGGAAGATGACAAGGAGATCCGTGATGGGATCGAGATTTTCTTAAAAAGCCAGGGATACCATGTATATAAGGCAGCCGATGGTGTGGAGGGCTTACAGATTATAGAGAAAGAACCAATTCATCTTGCAATTGTGGATATCATGATGCCGCGGATGGATGGTGTGACCATGACGATCAAATTGAGAGAACATCATGAGTTCCCGGTCATCATGCTTTCTGCAAAATCAGAGGAGACAGACAAAGTGATCGGCTTAAATATTGGTGCGGATGATTACGTGACAAAACCGTTTACGCCGTTAGAACTCATGGCAAGGGTAAATTCCCAACTGCGCCGCTACACCCGGTTTATGGGAATGGCACAGAAAAAAGAGGAAGAGGGAAGAAACTACATCATCGGCGGACTTGAATTAAACGAGGATACCATCGAGTTTTCCGTGGATGGAAATCCGGTGAAATTGACTCCGATTGAATTTAAAATTCTGGCACTTCTGATGAGAAATCCGGGCAGAGTTTTTTCGGCAGAGGAAATCTACGAGCGTGTCTGGAACGAAAAGGCAATTAACACGGACACAATCATGGTGCACGTGAGAAACATTCGGGATAAAATCGAGATCAACCCGAGAGAACCAAAATATTTAAAGGTGGTGTGGGGCGTTGGATACAAAATTGAAAAACAGCCGTAACGTTAGGATAGGAATTATTATCATTGGATTATTACTTGCAGTTGGTGTGAATGTAAGCCTTTTTCCGTGGATGATAAGGGATGCAGAACAGAAGTCAGCACAATTGTTTTCCTCCAGTGAAAATGTAAATACGGAGTATATTGATACACTTTATCAGGGGGCTTATGTCCTGTATACCGAGATTAAGAACGAGCCGTCAGAAAGCCGTACGGAGCCTTTTGTCGGAGAGGGAAGCGGTTATGATGATTACGATTATATTTCAGAGTGGAGCAGTTCCTTTGAGGGCGTCCGGTCTGAGACGGATTATTATGCGACGGATGGAGCGAAAAAAGAAGTGAATACGAATGCGCCGTTGTATGAAGTTTTGGAACCGGATTTCAGAATTGACGATGATAAAGAACAGTGGAACTCTTATGAGAGCGTTTTTGTCCTGGACTTTGATGAAGATGGAAACTTGTCCGTCGATGTCAAAAAGGATGGAACAGTTTCTGCGGATACACTCATCAAAAGTCTTTTACAGGCAGACCGATACAATGAAATACGCACATATGCGGTGGACAATGATACGTCCTTTGTCCCGGTGAAAAATTTTCAGGTAGTATACGGTATTCCAAAAGACAGTACGAACCTTGCCTATGAAGATTATTACACCAGTGATTATTATCTGGTTGCATCCGGCGGGGGAGATGCAGCGTATTTTATTACACTTCTGGTAATTGCGGCATTTGCATGCTTTATGTGCAGCAGAAGAGTATGGAAAAATGAAAAAATGCCGGATTATCTTCCAAAATGGCGTTATATGGAAGCGGGGATCTTCGGACTTATGATGTCGTTTGCAATGTGTGATATTTATATTGACACTGTCTGCGATTTCCCATATACAGGCAAATCAGGTTACGCAAATGTGAATGTGTGGAGCGTTCTAAAAACAGGCGGAATCCTCTGGATTGTTTTTGCAGTTGCATTTGTGTCTGTCGTCTGCATTTATCCGGTATTTTCTGTTGGATTGAAAGAATACATCCGGCAATACAGTTTTATTTATCAGATTTTTCCATGGATCCGAAAAAAATGGAATCAGTTTACAGACGAAGTCAACCACATTGATTTCAGTGATAAGACTACCAAAACAATCCTAAAAATCGTGGTGATCAATTTCCTTGTTTTAGCAGTGCTGATGTGTATGTGGATGTTTGGAATCGTTGGTCTTGTCATTTACTCGCTTGTGCTTTTTTATCTGATGAAAAAGTATTACGACAGAATCAAAAAAGATTATGATGTCTTGATGAGAGGTGTGCAGCGTATTGCAGAGGGTGATCTTGATACGATGATCACAGAGGATATCGGAGTGTTCGAACCATTCAAAGAACAGCTCACAGAGATCCGCACCGGATTTAAAAAAGCGGTGGATGAAGAAGTGAAAAGCCAGCGCATGAAAACAGAGCTGATCACAAATGTGTCTCATGATCTGAAAACACCGCTCACTGCAATAACTACATATGTAGAGTTATTGAAAAAAGAAGATATCACAGAAGAGGAACGCAAATCTTATATTGAGACACTGGAGAAAAAATCACTGCGGCTGAAAGTGCTGATCGAGGATCTTTTTGAAGTGAGCAAAGCGACGACCAATAATATTACTTTAAATCTGATGGATGTTGATGTGGTCAATCTGATGAAACAGGTCAGCGTGGAACACGCAGATAAATTTGAACAGATGGGGCTGCAATTACGATGGAATGTCCCGGAAGAAAAAATCATTCTGAAACTGGATAATCAGAAAACCTATCGTATTTTTGAAAATTTATTTGTGAACATACAGAAATATGCAATGCCAAACAGCCGTGTTTACATTGATGTAGAGAAGCCGGAGGGGAATGTGACCATCACCATGCGCAACATGTCCGCCGTGGAGCTGAACGTGAGAGGGGATGAGCTGACGGAGCGTTTTGTGCGTGGCGATGCTTCCCGCAACACGGAGGGCTCCGGTCTTGGCCTTGCAATTGCAAGGAGTTTTACCGAAGCGCAGAAGGGAAGCCTGCATATCTCCGTGGATGGCGATCTCTTTAAAGTGGTCATCCTGTGGAAATAGACAATTGCGAAACCCTTCATCAGCTTCTTTCAATTGTTCAAAATTAACAAAAACATTCAAGACACGCTCTCGCTACGTGTCACTCGCAGCGGTACTAAGAAGCCAGACACAACTTACAGTTGTATCCGCCTTCTAAGTACCGGCGGTTCCCCAGTGTCTTTCATGTTTTTTGTCAATTTTTCACAATTCGATTTAGATTTTATGAGTTTCGCAATTGTCTAATCCTGCGATAGTTGTCATGGCGGGAACAAATGTGCTATACTTATTTTCAAAGAGTTTTCACATCGAAAAAGTATGTTTTCATGTGGCTTTAGTAAGATAAGAACAATGGAGGTAATTCATAATGGAAACAATGGATGATTTCAAAGACGAGTTAGAGGCATCTTTCCGCCAGATCAGAGAGGGCGACATTATCACAGGAACTGTCATTGCAGTGAGTGAGGAAGAGATCACTCTGGATTTAAAATATTATGCACAGGGAATTATTAAAGTAGAGGATTTCAGCAATGATCCGGATTTTGCAGTGTTAGAGCAGATCCATGCCGGGGATGAGATCGAGGCAACTGTGGTAAAGACAGATGACGGGCAGGGCAATATTCTGCTGTCCAGAAAAGAGGCAAACGATGTTCTTGCATGGGAGAAACTGCAGCAGATGATGGAAGATGGAACGGTTGTAAAAGTCCGCATCAAAGAGAGTGTTCCAAGCGGTGTGGTTACATTTTTAGAAGGCATCCGTGCATTTATCCCTGCATCCCAGCTGGCACTTGATTATGTCGAGAATACAGAGGAATGGATCGGAAAAGAAGTAGAAGCAAAAGTCATTACCGTTGATCCGGAAAAGGAAAAACTGGTATTATCTGCAAAGCAGGTGGCAAAAGAGGCAGCAATCGAGGAACGTAACCACAAGATTTCCATGATCGTGCCGGGAACTGTAATGGAGGGAACGGTGGAGTCCTTAATGCCATATGGTGCATTTATCAATCTTGGCAATGGGTTAAGCGGACTGGTGCACATCTCACAGATCTGCGAAAGACGTATCAAAAAGCCGTCAGAAGTGTTAAAAGAAGGACAGAAAGTCAAAGCAAAGGTGTTGAATACCAATGACAACAAGATCAGTCTTTCCATGAAAGCACTGGAAGAGGAGATGGTTGATACAGAACCGGCAGAAGATCTCGAGCAATATACATCCAAAGAGAGCTTTGGATCAAGCCTTGGTTCACTTCTTGCAGGAATTAAGCTGGATTAATCAGAAGATAAAAATTTCATTATAAAAATAAAACTACCGGATGCAGACAGGTTTATGTGTGCATCCGGTAGTTTAATATAACAGGAAAATTACTTAATTATCTGCAGCTTTCTCGTTTTGCCATGTAATATGGCAGGGACATTTTCAGAGGGAGCGTGTGACCGTTTCTTATGCGGTCAATCAGGATCTTGGCTGTCATCTTTCCCATTTCTTCGATCGGAATATGCATAGTTGTGAGCATTGGCGATACATATTGTGCAATTTCAATATCATCCATACTGATGACAGAGATATCGTCAGGGATGCGATAACCACATTCGTGGATCGCACGGATCGCACCGATCGCTGTGATGTCATTCATGCAGAAAAAAGCAGTTACGTCCGAAGAACGTTCCAGAATTCGTTTGGCTCCCTGATAACCGGCTTCGGAAGAGCCGGAAACATTAGTTACGATATTTTTGTTAAAATTAATATGATTTTTCTTCAAAGTATTACAATAAGCTTCATATCGGATTTCATTTTTAGTCTCTCCGATATATCCGATCTGCGTGTGCCCCTGTGCGATCAGATGGCTCACGGCATCAGATGCGACGGCATTTCCGTCACAGATGACCTGATCATACTCGGCATCTAACGGATTTAAACCAACGTAAATAATCTTATGAAAATGCTTTTTCATAAATTTGAGAGTCTCTTTGTTACAACGGCCAAGAATGGCAGCACCGTCCACTTCGTTATTTATAATCTGATTTTGCGTGGCCGGATTATGAATGTCAAAAGTAGAAAAAGAATACTTTACGATATACCCCTCTTTTAATGCCTCCTGCTCAATACTTCTTGTCAGGGTTGAAAAAAAGGCATCATTTTGTGCATCCTGAGCTCGTGCATAGACACAGGCAATGGAATGATGAGGTACATTTTCCCTGTTTTTTTGCTTTAATGCCTGGGCGGAAGTGTTAGGCACATATCCGCCGGCTCGTGCAATACTCCAGATTTTATCCTGCATTTCTTTACTGGCGGCGTTTGAGGAATTCCCGTTGATAATACGGGAGACAGTAGAGATGGAAACACCGGCCTCTTTTGCAATATCCTTTAATGTCATTGAAATACCCCCTCGTATAGGTGATTTTCATCTTTGCGTATAGTTTAGCACAAATAAATAAAAATTTGCGTAAAACTTTACACAAACGTTTGTTAAAATAAATGGCGAAGAAAATGGTAAGTGTGGTACAATAAGTGCAAATAAGATTTGAAATGTTGAGGAGGACAAGATGAAAAAACAGATGACAGTACGAAAAACAGTTTTGGCGGCATTATTTCTTGCAATTGGACTGATTCTTCCATTTATTACCATGCAGATCCCGGCAGTCGGAAAGATGCTTTGCCCCATGCACATTCCGGTATTACTGTGTGGATATATTCTCGGAGGACCGTATGGCCTGATCGTTGGATTTATTACACCATTACTTAGAAGTGTGACATTTGGAATGCCTGTCATGCTCCCGAATGCTATATGCATGGCATTTGAACTTGCAACCTATGGATTAGTCAGCGGAATTCTTTCCGGTAAGATGAAAAAGGATATGAGATCACTATATATCTCTTTGATCATTTCCATGCTCGCAGGAAGACTGGTATGGGGACTTGTATCAGCAATTGTTTATGCATTAATGGGAAGCGGATTTACATGGAAATTATTCTTTATGGGTGGATTTGTGAATGCAATCCCTGGAATTGTGATACAGCTTATCTTAATACCTGTTCTTGTAAATCGTTTATATGCAGCGGGAGTTGTAAAGCCTGCTTATGAAGGAAAATAATGATCTGTTTTTCTGATAGAAGACAGAAAACACAGGGAAAGATCGGAGAAATACATGGAACTGAAGACACAATGCAGAGAACGATTCAAACCGGCAGTGGATGCGATTAATGAAATTATTAAACAGGAAGACAATACAGACAGACCAATTCTTGTGGCGATTGACGGGAGATGTGGAAGTGGTAAGACAACTCTGGGAGAATATTTAAAGGGGCAGCTTGATTGTAATCTGTTTCATATGGATGACTTCTTTTTACGCATGGAACAGCGTACACCGGACAGAATGAAAGAAACCGGTGGGAATGTAGACTATGAAAGATTTTATGAAACTGTGCTTATACCGGTTCAAAAGAAGGAATCTGTGTGCTATCAGCCCTTTTCCTGCAAAGAGTGGAGACTATTAGATGCTTATGAGATTCCTTATAAAAGGATTAATATTATCGAGGGCTCTTATAGCTTACATCCGTATTTTGGAAAGCCATATCAGCTGAAGATTTTTATGAATATTGCATCGGATGTGCAGCTTGCAAATATCAGAAAGCGTAATGGGGAAGAGAAAGCAAAAGAGTTTCAGGAAA
>UMHZ01031681.1_pt1 | contig 11486 bp, 10 predicted proteins | sample 1965671 | NCBI WGS metagenome assembly UMHZ01 (sample SAMEA4836111, study PRJEB28245) | human gut metagenome | biome: gut microbiome; material: fecal sample | place: Denmark | collected 2008 | reverse complement strand
GATAAGAAAGCTTGGCTTCCAGACTCTGGATCATCGCAGCCCTGCCTCGCACATATCCGGAAGGTGCTCCGGCATTGCGCTTCAGCGGATTGGGCAGACAGGCGGCGATCAGACAAGACTCCTGTCTGGTAAGTTTCGAGGCATTCTTGCGGAAGTGACATTCAGCGGCAGCCTGGGCCCCATAGATACCCCGCCCCATTTCAGCCACATTGAGATAGACCTCCATTATACGCCTCTTGCCCCAGATATTTTCAATGAGCACAGTAAAATATGCCTCCAGGCCTTTTCTGACGAAGTTGCGGGAAGGTAGCAGGAACACATTCTTGGCAGTCTGCTGCGAAATCGTGCTCGCCCCACGCAGTTTTTTCCCACGTTCATGGTCGTCTATCGCCTTGTTTATCTGCTTCCAGTCAAATCCGCTGTGGGTATCGAAAAGATTGTCCTCACTCGCTATCACGGCCTTGGCCAGCTCCGGCGAGATCCTGTCGTAACTCACCCAGGTCTTGCGGGTATGGAACGACTTGTCATTCCGGTACTGCACCGAGCGCTGTATCATAAGCGGTGTGACATAGACAGGCACCCATTTCAGCATAAGCACCCACAGCACAGTTATCACGACGAAGGCCACAGGAAGTTTTATGAACAAAAACCTCCATAACCTCCCCCAGAATGTATGTTTTCTATTTTTCATCCTTGCCTTCCACTTTCAGCCTGTACTTTCTGCTGCCGAGATTCACGTGATACAGAGAGCCCTGCGGCCCCGACATATCTGAGGCCAATGCCTTACGCTCCCAAGTCTTTTCATTGACCGAAAACAGCACACTCCCGCGCAGTCCCTCTTCCCTGAAACCAAGTCTGTCATAGACCTCTCCGTCAGTCCACTCAAGATCCGCGTAACTCATGACGTCGTCAGGCCCGACTTCCCTCACGAAAGCCTTGAGCAGTTTTCCCATACCGCCCACGACACGGACATCCGGCAGTGACGCATAACGCACCCATTCATAGGACCTTACGACGCCTTCCTGCTTCTGCCATGTCCTGGCAGACGAGAACGTGGCCACAGCCACAAGGAGAGTTCCTCCGAGAAAAAGTCCGTATCTGTATCGCGACGCAGCGTCCGAATACGTATGCCATTTCTTCAGAAACCCAGCCGCCTCGGGTCCGGTAATCCTGCGGGCGGAAGTGTTTCTGGCGAAGATTGACCTGAACCGGCCTATCTGGGCGAGCAGACGCGGTCTCATCATCTCAGGCCTTGCCCGCCACATATCCTCAGGAAGTATCACGACCTTAGTTTCGGGAAATGATGTCATCAGAAAATCAAGCGACAGGCGCACCAATGCATTGACACGGAAAGCCTCTTCGGCGGATCTGCTTCTCACCGGAACCGGCAGGACCAATGCCTTTTTTCCGCAGGCCAATGCCGTGAGCCCCTGAGGCGTCTCCAAGCGGGCCACCTCAGACCATTCTGACAGAAATGCATTGACTTCCTCGACTAATTCCATACCGCAAAATTAGAAAAATAATAGTAACTTCGCAGAAGAATTTTACCCAATGGACATCGACGTAGAAAAAAATAGTCTGCCCCCGATGGCGGAAGACGGCATTCACGCAGGTTTTCCTTCTCCGGCACAGGACTACATGAACAAATGCATTGACCTGAATGCCGAACTCGTAAGGCATCCGGCCGCGACATTCTACGGCCGCGTGGTGGGTGATTCGATGATTGACGCAGGAGTGGAAGAAGGCGATATCCTCGTGATAGACAAGGCGTTGAATGCGCAGGAAGGCGACATGGCGGTCTGCTTCATCGACGGGGAATTCACATTGAAATACATATCTTTCTCCGACCCCGAGAAGGTGGGCGAAGGCAAGAGCGTCAATGCCCCGAAACCCGGCGTTTCCTACCGTATTCTCCAGCAGGTCAGCGAGATGTGGCTGCTTCCGGCAAACAAGTCATACAAGCCGATTCATGTTACGGAAAGCAACGACTTCACGGTCTGGGGAGTCGTCACATACATCATAAAGAAAGTCCACAACAGACAAAAACACGTCTAGTCCTCTTCCGAGAGCAATCTGTCAACGGCCGATTTCACCTCATCATAGCCATAGCCGCGCCCGAGCGCAAACCTGAGCAGTTTCACCCGTCGCTGAGGATCTGAAGAAAGAGTGCGCAGTTTCGCGGCCAGAACAGAATCCAGCTTATTTGCAGCCGCATCAGTGTCAATGTCTTCCAGCGCTTCCGCAATCGTCTGTCTGTCAATGCCTTTGCCCATCAATGCAAAGGATATTTTCTGCACTCCCCAGCCTGACAATGAAGACTTTTCACGTGCAAACGCGGATGCGTAACGCAAATCGTCCACGAACTTGTCCGCCACCAGCGAAGCGACAATCCTTTCCGCCGCTTCCTCATCCCCATCCAGCGCTTTAAGTGCCTTGGTGCGCATATCCCGGCTGCAGCATTCACTCCGCGAGCATCTTGCCTGAAGCGTATTCAATACCTTCAGATATTTCCCCTCATCCATCGCCTTGCAGATTTTAGAAATACAGACCGATATTCAGATACATTCCTGTCTTGTAATGCCTTGATGCCCAATGCAGATCAAGTTCGACAGGACCGATTATGGAATCGTACGAGTACTTGAGGCCGGCGCCTACCACACCGTAGGTCTTGTCCACATCTCCGAAATCAGAAAGGTCGGACACCGACACGGCGTAGTTCAGCATGGCCGTAAGATAGTTGTTCTTGAACAGTTTGAAGCGGAAGTCAGTGCGGGCAATCGCCAGGAAATTGGACATTGCAGTAGCGTAATTGATTCCGGCGAATGTCATCTGCTGGTCCAGATACCTGCCCGGTATCGCGCCGCCCATAACATTAAGATATGGCAGAGACGGATTTCCACCGAACACATATCGTGCTGAAAATGACGGTATTACAGCCAACGACCCGCGTGTCTGGCCTACAGTCTTGAAATCAAGAGTCAGAGCATGGAATGGAGTGATGTGCCGTTTCAAGCCCTTGAACACATACTCGTATCCTATGCCGAGTGTAAAACCGCTTGTCGGGAAATACCCGTCATTGAACGTATCCGCACGCAAATTTCCATAGATGGAGAGGAAACTGTTGGTAAGGTTTCCGAAGTCGTAATCACCATTGACCTTGTCGGTCATCGCGGAGTTCAACTTGAAATAGTTGTTCCTGAGACCGGCACGCACGTCGAACTTACGCAAGCGGATATTGGAAAGATACAGTTCTTCCCGAATATTGAAATACGCTACCTTATAATCACTTGTGCCGAGTTTGAACTGGTTTCGGTCTGTCCATTTAAGTGATGCGTCGAAATTGATGGTAGGGCCTCTGGAGCCTGCCAGGTAGAAATGCGCCTTGGCATAAGGGTTCGTGCCCACCTTTGCAGTAAAGTCGAATGCAGGGCCCTGGAGTTTGTGGACATTGAGTCCGAAATTCAGCAACACGGACACGATTTCCTCTGTATCGAAACGCCCTCCGATACCGAACTGGTGAATCGGACCGCGTTTACAATTGATTATCAAATCATAAGGCTCTTCGCTTCCGAGCAGTTCATATGTAACATAGTCGAAACCGTCCGTTCCGTAAATCGTCGCCACAGCGTCTTCGATGGCGTCTTTGCTGATGGCCACATTCGGATTGATGCCTATTTTCCGCTGAAGATACTTGGACTCCTTGTCGGTGACGCCATGAATCTCCACTCTGGAAATCCTCACCGGCTCAGTATTTATATCTATGGCCCTACGGTTCCTCAGCTCTGTCTTTCCCGGGCCGATAATCCGCTTAAGGCTGTCCAACGCAACTTTCTGGGCAGCAGCCGCTTCCCTACCGCGCTGGAGAATCGTGGCAACGCTCTTGTCGTCAAAGCTCATCATATTGAACTCGTCCAGTCTCGGACGTATCGTCACATCCGGAATGGAGACATTGCTTTCATAGGACTGGCGGCCGAGCATGTCCACGCCCTGGGAGATGATGTCACCGAGGTTGTTCAGCTGGGTATAGTCCCTGAAGCAGGAAGACAGGTCCACGCCGATGATGATATCCGCACCCATTTCCTTGGCAATGTCGGTCGGATAGTTGTCCCTCATGCCTCCGTCCACGAGCACCATTCCGTCCACTTTCACCGGAGCGAACACTCCCGGAATGGACATCGTCGAACGCAATGCCGTGTTCAACTTGCCGTCATACCAGATCTTAGGCTTGGCTGTCACCATCTCGGTCGCCACACAGACGAACGGAATCGGCAAGTCCATGAAGTCCATATTGTCCTGGTAACCGACTGTCAATGAACTGAATATATTGTTCACATTCTGCCCGAACGCAAATCCTGACGGCAGACTGCCCAGAAGATTGTCCCTCACCTGCCTTGTCGCGTCTTCATTGTCGTTGGCACCGAAATGCATCTTCTTGTATTTCTTTCCCGCGCCGGCATATTGGATATCCTGTTCCAGCTTGTTCGCATACGTTTTCTTCGAGTAATAGAACGGGAACGACAGGAGAATCTTCTCCTTGTATTTCGTGGTATTGTAGGATATGTACTTACGTGGGACTCTGTCGGTAAGCGCCACGTCCCAGTCAAACGACCGCACGAGCGAATCCATCTGCTCAGGTGTGTAGCCGAGCGAATACAACGAACCTATAAGTCCGCCCATACTCGTACCCAACACCACGTCCACAGGAATCTGCAGCGAGTCCAGATACTCGATCACGCCGATATGAGAGACACCTTTGGCCCCGCCTCCGCTGAGGACCAGCGCCACTGTCGGACGCTTTTCCCTTATCTTCGACAGGTACGCCTGCAGATCCTTCATTGACAGGGAATCCTTTTCAGGATCCACTCCGATGCCCGGCTGGGCACAAGCCTCCTGCGCCAACATCGTGATTGACAGCAGGATACTGACCAATGTCAGCATATATCCAGTAGCAGTGTTCTTCATAATCTTCAGCTTTTATCAACTTTTGTGACGGCCTGCAAGCATTCCGCAGGCAGCGAAAATGTCTTCTCCTCTTGACGCCCTGACAGTGGCAGTGATACCGGCCTTGTTCAGCCTGTCACGGAATACTGTTATCACCCCGTCCGACGATGACTGATACGGAAAGTCAGGGATCTTGTGGAAACGGATGAGGTTCACCCGGCATTCGAGACCGGACAACAGCCTTATGATGGCATCACAATGACGTTTGTCATCATTGAACCCGTCGAACATCGTGTATTCGAAACTTACGCGTCTCTGTCCCGTGAAGTCATACTGTCTTATCAGTCCGATCACTTCTTTTATGTCATATGAACGCTGGACCGGCATCAGTTCCCCACGCTCATCCGGAAACGCATCATGCATACTGATGGCAAGATGGCAGCGTGTCTCATCCAGATAGCGCTTAAGCGTAGGCAATACGCCTATAGATGAGAGAGTTATACGCTTTGGACTCCATCCGAAGCCCCAGTCTGCTGTCAGAACATCTATCGCCCTCTTCACATTGTCATAGTTGTCCAGCGGCTCGCCCATTCCCATGAACACGGTTCCGGTAAGCTGCTCAGCCTCATCCACCGATACGAACTGCGAGAGTATGTCGGCCGCGGAAAGGTTCCCGTGGAAGCCCTGTCTGCCGGTCATGCAGAACTTGCAGCCCATCTTGCAGCCGGCCTGAGATGAGACGCACAATGTCCTCCTGTCCAGTTCAGGAATCATCACCGCTTCAATGCTGCTGGACTCTACCGTCCCCGCATTCTCAGTCTCTATCCGGTTCAATCCTCCGAGCAGGGAGCAGGTTACGGGGAAAAGGTACTTCTTGGTGCCGTCCACCGACTCCATGCACTCTGAATATGCCACGGCACCTGTTTCATAAGATTCAGCAAGACGTTCCCTGCCTGCCTTCGAGAGATTCGTCATCTCGTCAATGCTCTTCACCTTCTTCTTGTAAAGCCACTGCGCTATCTGTCCGCCCGCATAAGACGGCAGACCGCATTTGACTGCAATTTCCTTCAACTCCTCCGGAGTCTTGCCTAAAAGCTTGTATTTTATATCTTTCCCGTTCATCATAAAATTCATTGTTCCACAAGTCAATGTGGGCATCTACAAATTTAGTTAATTTTTCATTTCCGTTTGCGTTGATTTTTCTATCTTTGTAGAGAATGCGGGCGAATCCGCATTATAGAACAAAAATTTATACATTATGGCTAAAGAAGCAGTAAAAGATGCAGGCGCTCAGGTTGATTCCGGGAAACTGAAAGCGTTGCAGGCGACAATCGACAAGATTGAGAAAGACTATGGGAAAGGCACCATCATGAAGTTGGGAGAGCAGCCACAATGGGATGAACATCAGGTAATACCGAGCGGTTCCATCGCTCTTGACCATGCCTTGGGAATCGGAGGATATCCGAAAGGCAGAATCATTGAAATCTACGGTCCTGAATCCAGCGGAAAGACCACATTGGCCATCCACGCGATAGCCCAGGCACAGAAGGCAGGCGGTATCGCCGCGATGATCGATGCTGAGCACGCATTCGACCGTTCATACGCAAAGGCTCTGGGAGTGGACCTCGAGACACTTCTCATTTCACAGCCGGACAATGGCGAGCAGGCTCTCGAAATCGCCGACAACCTCATCAGGTCAGGCGCTATCGACATAATCGTTATCGACTCCGTAGCAGCTCTTACGCCTAAGGCGGAAATCGAGGGCGAGATGGGTGACAACAAGGTCGGCCTCCAGGCAAGACTTATGAGCCAGGCGCTCAGAAAGCTGACTGCAAACATCAGCAAGACAAACACTTGCTGCATTTTCATCAACCAGCTCCGTGAGAAGATCGGCGTCATGTTCGGTAACCCTGAAACCACCACCGGCGGTAATGCTCTGAAGTTCTACGCATCCGTCAGAATCGACGTGCGCCGTACCACCCAGATCAAGGACGGCGAGGAGGCTCTCGGAAACCGCACCAAAGTAAAGGTAGTGAAGAACAAGATGGCTCCACCTTTCAAGAAAGCGGAGTTCGACATCGTCTATGGTGAGGGCATCTCACATACCGGCGAAATCGTGGACCTCGGTGTCGAATACGGCATTATCGGAAAGAGCGGCTCATGGTTCAGCTACGGCGACCAGAAACTTGCTCAGGGACGTGAAGCCACCAAGCAGCTTATCGCTGACAATGCCGAGCTCAGTGAAGAAATCGAGGGCAAGATCCGCGAAGCTCTGAAACACGTTTCAGACTAGTTTCCAGCAACGTTTTTGAAGACTTGCTCAATACGGCAGCGCGACAGTCTGGCTGCAGCTGCATCATCCAATATCCCCGCATTCCGAAGACCTTCCACGGTCCAGAGTTCGCGGGGATTATTGTCCCTGTACAGCACTATCGCATTGGCAGTCTTCCAGTTACGGATATAGGGGTGCAGTTTCAATGAATCCGCCGGCATGGTCCACAGGCGGAAAGGCCTGGACTCCCCTACTGTTATGAGGTCGCTGAATCTACTGTATTTTTCATTGTCCAGATGATAGATTTCCATCAGCTGTTCCTTGCAGGAATAGCCGCCTAACCGAGACCTGTACTCCACCATCTTCGCCGCGAAATATCCGCCGATTCCCGGAAGCGCGTCGAATTCCGCCGAATCCGCCCTGTTTATGTCCAGAAGAGGTATGTCAATGTATTTTTCCAGTCTGCGATATACGGAATCTGCCACCACATAGGATTTGGCAAAATCTTCTTTACGCCTGAACCTGCCGCCTTTTTTCCTGTAATTGTCGATGGATTCCGCCTGCTTGAGAGAAAAGCCGAGACGCCTCAAATCATTGACAGACACAACATTGGGATTGAACCTGAAATTTTCATAAGTGCGTGGGGCGATGGCGGCGGCGACTGCAGCGGCTGCTTCCGGTCGGACACCTTGCTTCCGTGCTATGACGGTCTTTTTGACAGGGACCTGCTGCCGGGCGTTTCCTGACGATACGGATTTCCCCGGCAGCCGCCGCACGTCGGATTTCCCTGACAGCGGAACGTCACTGACGACGGCCTGACCTGAAGCAGCAAAAGCCTCATCTACAGACACATAGACAGTATCAGGCACGGTTTCGTCCGACAGAATCTTGAGCGCAGCAGCCCTATGTACGAAAAGCGCTGTCTGATAACCGACAGCAAGAAATGCCAGCGCGATGGCGCCGGTCACGAAAGAGGGAGAGAGTTTACGTCCCTTTTTATTATCATTCATCTATTTTAGAACCACCTGCCACGATGTTTCTAATCCTCAGCGTCGTCCTCTCTACGCTTTGTTTTCTGACACCCGGCCACCACTATCACGATTTCACCTTTCGGTTCGTGTTCGCGGAACCAGGCTGCAACTTCCTCAAGAGTACCCCTGCGATGTTCCTCATGCAGTTTGGAAATCTCTCTGGCCACGGAACATTCCCTGTCAGGGCCGAAATAACCGGCAAACTGCTCCAATGTCTTCACAAGCCGGTAAGGAGACTCGTAGAACACCATTGTCCTCGGCTCTGTGGCCAATGTCGTCAGCAATGTCTGACGGCCTTTCTTCACAGGCAGAAAGCCCTCGAAGCAGAACCTGTCGCAAGGCAGGCCAGATGACACGACTGCCGGGATGCAGGCTGTCGCCCCAGGAAGAGTCTGTATTTCAATACCTTCCGCAGCACAAGTACGCACGAGCAGAAAGCCCGGGTCTGATATTCCCGGTGTTCCCGCATCGCTTATCAGCGCGACATTGAGTCCTGCCAATATCCTGTCCTTGATGACGGAAGCAGTCTGGTGCTCATTGAATTTGTGATGGGACTGCAGTTTTCCGTGAATGTCATAATGTTTCAGAAGCACGGAACTTGTCCTCGTGTCCTCCGCGAGAATAAGGTCCGCTTCCTTCAGGACTTTCACTGCCCTGTAAGTCATATCTTCAAGATTCCCGACGGGTGTCGGGACTATATACAGTTTGCCTTGGGTTTCCATCGGTTACCTGATTTTTCTTCTTATGGACATCATGAACCTGTAAACAAGTTCCGAATCCATATCCCACTCCGGGAAGTTTTCCTTAAGATACTGCACAGCCTTTTCGAGCGTGGTCAGGGCATTGATCTTATTGATGACATCCTGGAACAGCATCGAATCGTCGCGGAACAGCGTGCTGATGAACATCACCCTGTCATTGAGCGAAATGGCGCTGCGGACGTCCTTCACTTCCGGGCCCGGCATATCTTTTCTCCAGGCTTCGTTTCCGTATTTCTGGTCCGCTATCACCTTATGTCCCGAATACTGTCTGTGTTCTGACGGCGCTTTAGTCTTTCTTGCCTTAGGCTCCTCTTCTTCTGCCATTCCGCCGAATAATGAGAACCCGTCCTCCTCCGGAAGGTCTTCCGGTTTCGGTTCAGGCTCAGTTCCTGCTACCTGTTCAGGCTCTGCTTCAGTCTCAGGTTCCGCTTGTATTTCCTGTCCGGGAACAGCTTCCGGCAGGTCTTCAGGCTCCTGTTCCACCTTTTGTGCAGGTTCCTGTTCCACATCCGGTTCAGATTCCGGAAGGTCTTCCGACTCAAGTTCCGTCTCCGGCTCCGCCTCAGGCTCAGCTTCGGACTCCGTCTCAGGAATGTCGTCCGGAACGCTTTCCCCGACATTCTCTCCGGCATTTTCAGCAAACACGTCTGCAGACATGTCGTCAGCAACCGCCTCAGGCTCATTCTCAGCCGGAATGTCTTCCGGAACTGCATCCGCTATATCATACAGATAGTCAGCTGTCCCCAAGTCCAGCGGCTCAGCAGGTTCCAAATCCAGTTCATTGCGGAGCTGCTCCACTTTTTTTTCGATCTCACCGACTCTGGCCTTCAGAGCGGAAAGCTCCGCGTCAAGTTCTGCCAATATTTCTTTCGGGCTCTTGTCCATAAGGTTTCAAGATTATTGGAAGCTGTTTTATCATTTGAAAACAACTTCTTTCATTTGAGTATTGCACAAATGTACATTTAAATTACTAAATTCGCAATCCATTTCAACCAATGATTATGTATCCAGAAACACCAAACAAGCCCGGCTGCATCGAAGTCATCTGCGGCTCAATGTTCTCCGGCAAGACAGAAGAACTCATAAGACGACTGAAAAGAGCTCAGTTCGCAAACCAGAAAATAGAAATCTTCAAACCGGCGATTGACAAGCGCTATTCTGATGTTGACGTGGTTTCCCACGACCTGCACAGCATTCCGTGCACCCCGATCAAGGAGGCCTCAAAGATGCTGAACGCCGCTGAAGACACCCAAGTCATCGGTGTGGACGAAGCGCAGTTCTTCGACGAAAGCCTCATACAGGTCGCTCAGGAGCTGGCCGACAAGGGAAAACGAGTTATAATAGCAGGTCTTGACACAGACTACATGGGCAAGCCTTTCGGCCCTATTCCTGGACTTATGGCCATAGCTGAAGACGTGCAGAAAGTCCATGCCATCTGCGTAAAATGCGGAAACCTGGCAAACCACTCACACAGGCTCACCAAGAGCCACAAACTCGTGGTGCTCGGAGAGAAAGACGTCTATGAGCCTCTCTGCCGTCAGTGTTTCAATGAAGCATTGGCACAAGAAAAAACAACGCCGAATAACAGCTTTTCTATCTGACCAGGCCGGTATCCACGTTCCAGGACAATGTCTTGTAGAATTCGTTCAGAGTGGCATTGCCGTCTGACGGAAGATACATGCTCAAGCCGCAGAAAGTTTTGATAGTGAAATCCAGAAGGAAGTTGACGGATGCATTTTTATAGAGAATGCATCCGTTCATTGCATTTCTGAAGTCCTCCAGGTCGCTTTCCGGAATACGGGCCTTCACAAAAATGTCCTCGAGGTCATAGAACCAATGTTTGCTGAACCGGAAATAGCCCTGCACGTCATCCGGCCACACGGACATGATTTCAGACTGATGCTCTGAAAACAGTTTTCTGCAGGCTTCAGCGAGAGGTGACAATCTGGTGCAGTCAACCATTGAAATGGTCAGAGAGCGGCGCCATTCCACCGACTGTGAAGAATAGAGCTCCCATGAATCAGAACAGACCCCCAGCAAGTCAGGCTCACTGCTGAGCAACAGCCTCTTGGCCACCGTGTTGTAATCGCAGAGTCCGTCCGCAAGCACCTCAGCCTGAGAGAATACCAGCTTGTTGCATTTGTTTCTCAGCGCATAGGCAACTTCCACTCCGCCCATCAGGCAAGCATCGATAATCATATAGTCCAACTTCATCGGTATCGCAGCAGCGAAGTCCTCGATGTTCATTTCATATGCTTCGCTGGAATTGATGTTGTCAGCACCTATGCTCTTGACCTTGATCTGGTCATCGCCGTGAAACTCCCTATAGGGCACTGGAACCAAGTCATAGTTCAGACCTTCTGAAGGTGACAATGCCGTAGCGATATTGGTGATCGTACCTGAAGAATAATAGCCGGAAGGCAGCCAGCCGGTGCCATGCGAAGAGAAAATCATCCCGTAATCAGCATTGGGATAAAGTTC
>UMHZ01032580.1_pt1 | contig 11549 bp, 8 predicted proteins | sample 1965671 | NCBI WGS metagenome assembly UMHZ01 (sample SAMEA4836111, study PRJEB28245) | human gut metagenome | biome: gut microbiome; material: fecal sample | place: Denmark | collected 2008 | reverse complement strand
TCTGTAACATACCTCGTTTCCTCCTAAGATTATATCTTATTAGATCGGTGTGTTACAACTATAGTTTATCACAACAATACCAGCATTTTCTTAGATTAAATTTTAAAGAATTTGAGAAAGTCGAATCACTTATCGACGAACTATATAAAGAATACAACAACCTGACACTCGGCAGACACACTATGGTAACCGCCTTATGTCAGATACTTGTCACATATCTTTCAAGATGCTGTGAAACAAAATCTTGGGTTGAAAATGACAACGCTGAATTTAAGATAGTTGGTTCTGTCAGCTACATGGAGAAAAACTTCAAAACAAACATTTCAATCAAGCAACTCGCCGAAATGTCATATCTATCTGAAAGACACTTTATGCGTCTTTTTTCAGATGTATATCACACAACACCACACCGCTATCTCCTTAATCTCAGGCTTCAATATGCCTGTTCACTGCTCGAAAATCCGCATAACAGACTTTCATCTAAAAAACTTTACTCGCTTTAAACTCGTGCTGTTATTCAATCACAAATTTTTCTTTTGCCGGATATGTTATCGCATATTCAAAAGCAATCTCTTTAACAGACAACGGATTAACTTTTATACCCCATGTGCACTTGCCTGTAGCTTCATCAATTACAACATCGTCAATCCTGTTCAACATAACTTCTACTCCATCCACCTTTGAAACCGGTATCCTATCATAAAGTCGAAGTGCTATTGTGCATTGCAGATTGTTTGTTACCTCAAATATATATTTATATCTTCTTATTTTTCCCTGCAGCTTTTTGTTGCTCACCTCATCTGCCACTTTCCTGCTTTTTATCTTTACTCCTTTAACTCTGCCCATATCAATTTTTAAATTCTCTGCCTTTGCAACATTCAGGAAACATCTGCGTACATAATCAGAATCAAGATATATATCAAGCCAGCCTGAAATCAGATTATATTCTTTCAATCCCTTAACATCAACGGAAAAATATTCATTTTGTCCTTTTCTCGGAATTGCAAAATAGTTCTTAAATATTTCTATCTTTTTCTGCCAGACAGCAACTTCATTTTCGCATTTTGGACATAATGTCATTTCCCACGGCAATTCAAATTCATGCAGTATATCAGAATTATTTTCTCTTACATTTACCGGAGTCATTTCAAGCATATCTTCTTTTATTCCATATCCCATTCTTCTTTCACCGGAGTTATTTGCCAATAATGCAGTCATTCCCTCCTGCTTATCCTTATCAAAATCATCAGACATATATAATAAATCCACCTTATTGTCCGAACTTTGCTTTTTCTTTATATATTGCGTGCCTAATGCATATTCAAGAAGATTATCCTCATATGTATTAATTCCACTTGATAAAGTAATATTTACATTGTCAAGCCTTTCATCAGACTTTTGATTATTAATTTTTGCAAACATAGTCATTGTGGCATATGGTTCATCTGATTTAACATCAATTTTATAATATGGCTCCCATGAAATTCCAAATGTTTCATACCCAACTTCTATAAAATATTCTCCTCCGGGTTCAGCTATCATATCCAATAGCAACATCCGTTTTCCCGCATATTTGTCAGTATAATCGATGTTTTCAGCTTCATCATCCAAATGTGCAATTTTATTAATACTTTTTACCAGTTGATTTGCTTCATCCAAAAGGTTATCATACATTTTTTTAATTTTGTCGCACTCTTCCTGCGTTTTATCTGTAAAATCAGACTCTAAAATATCTTTCTGTATCTTCTTAACCAGCTCATATCGGCTAAATAAATTATTTTGTTTTTGTTTCCTTGCCAATTCTTCATCACTTGGCAGCCCGTCTGCCTTTTTCATGCACCTTACTTCTGATTTAGAATAACAAATCAAACCTTTTGAAGTCCTTACATTAACATTCCTTGTATCATCGCTTAATTCGATAAGGACTTTTGTCCTCTGATTTTTTGGCACAAACTTTCCCCTTTTCAAAATTTTAGCTCTGTTTCTGAAAATTTTTACATCTGCATATTCCATCTCAACAACACAATCAGTGTCTTTTATAAAATAATCCTTACTGCTCAAATTTATAACCTCAATTCCATGCTCAGATATTAAACCTGTTCTTACATTGCCATATTCTTCATCTAAAATTAACCCTGTCCTTACAGCGTTATCATCTTCATCTAAAATTTTCACCGGAGTTTCAACTTCCGTATTACCATCGTCTTCTGTATTTAATTCTTCATCAATAAATAAATTTACTGTATCTTCGTCATCATAATTATCATTGTCACCTTTAAACTCCATTATCCCCGCACAATATGGACACTCAATATACTGCTCCACATCGTAAAAATGTCCCTTATCACATCTTCTTAAATTCGTATTCTTTACCTCCTTATCCTTGTATTAATAGGCATCTGCAAATCGTTCCATACTTTATAATCAGTTTCGCAAATGCCTATTATTATCAAAGATACCTTAATCAGATTATTGCATTTTTTAGATAACAAAATAAACCCTTTTATTGCAAATTATCATAATTATATTTTAATTTTTCTTCCATCAATAATTTGGTGCCGCATATCCTAATACATAACTGCTATTGACCGTCCTTTTTGCATTTTTTGTAAATTTAACAACTTTCCAGTTTCCATCACTGCACTGTATGTTGCCTTCAACCGTCTGTAAGTAACCATTTACCGGTGCTGATATTATCATTCCTACATGGCATGAGCTATATCTTGAACCATTTGTATAATAAACAATATCTCCGGCTTTCGGTGTGTAATTTCCACCATAATATTTACTATAATAAAACTGTCCTCTCTTTTTAAATTCATTTACGGCAGATGTGCAGCTTGCAGTTTTAGGAACAGCATTGTTTGAACCTGTTATCTGGTTGCAGCAATATGCCTGAAATGCCATACACCAGGCATGACCACTTCCTGATACAGTTCTTCCATAATACCATGTATTGTATTTAACATTATTATTTCCTTTATAATCTCCAATTCCAACCTGACTTAACTCATAATCCACAATCTTCTGAGCCACTGAAGTATTTGAAGAACTTACTGTTGTTGATTCTCCTAATCCGCTTGGAATATATCCATTACCGTTTGCCAGACGTCTTTCACCTATGCCATACTTTAAATAATGATAAGCTAAATTATAATATGTCTCTCCTGACACTCCTGATGAAAAATACGCCCTGTTAAGATCAGAATATTTATTTCTGTAATAAAATCCATTATAAAATCTGCTTGAGGCTCTGCCCTCTGAGCATCCATTGCTTATCCAATGATTGTAAGCTGCCACATAATTATTTCCGAATGCTTTCTTCAGATCCGAATTGTTATCTATATAATATATGGGATCAAAAACCGGTGAAGCACTTCTTCCCTCTTTAATTCCACAGGTAACATAATGATTGTAAAGTTTATTGCTGTCATAACCAAATGCAACCTTTAAATCAGGATACATATTTGCATAATACACGGCATTAAACATCACATTTTTTGCCTGTGAAGCTGTTATTGATGTTGAACCTCCCGATACAGACGGAACATTTCCTAACACATATCTGTTTACATCCGATGTCAAAGCAAACGCATATTTATAATAATTGCTCACATTATACTTTATCTGAGTATAGTTTCCTGATGTACCAAGAACCGTAACTGTATCACCTTTTGTAGATGTACCAAATTTTCCTGCACCCGGTCTTCTATATGTATCAAAGCTGCCTACATTATTTTTATATGTATTTCCACGCGTAGCCAGTAATATTGCTCTTGTAGCGATATAACCTTTCTTAATCCTGTTTCCGGCAGGATAGCCTACATAACAATACCTGTCGGTTACCGTATAAACTGTTACAACATCTGTCGGATAAATCCATCCATATCCTCTTGTCAGTGCAGTATTTGAATACACTCTTGTATTTGATGTACTTATAGTATAGCATTTTCTTATGGCTGCACTTGCCTTTGTAGAACTACCTCCGATAAATGTTCCAATAAACATTGCGACAAACAACGCTGCCACAGCAATATACTTCTTATAATTTTTCATATTGCTCACCTTTCCTTTCTTTAACTCATTTAGGCTGCTTTCAAATGTTGCTTTTTTTCTTTTCTCCATAGCAAGTTCCTCCTAACTTTAATCATTGTTTACAACATATAATCTTTTATTAAACACCAAACTTTAATTATTTGATGTTCTATATCTACATCAGCCTTTTTCTAAAAAATACTCAAATTTCTTCAAATATTTTTGAAAAATCTTTTACAATATTTTCATTCTCAAGCTTATATATCATCAGCCGCAATAAATACTCCGGCATTTTTCTGTTTCCAAGTTCCCATTCCTGCAAAGTTCTCCTTGGTATATGGAAATATTTTGCAAAGTCTTTTTGTGACCAGTCAGTCACGCCCCTAAGTCTTATCAAAATTTCTCTCATTTCTTCTTTTTCCATATTTATTGATAAGCCTCCTTTCCACCTGTCTTTATATTGACATCAGTATGAGCAACAAAAAAAACTCAAAAAAATTTGAGTTTTCATCAAGATTTTTTGAGTTTTATTATTTTATAAATCAGTCAGACAAAAGTAGTTGACTTCCCTGATAGTATTAAAACAGATTTTTATAACAAACAAATCCTGCCCAGTAATAAGGATGACTAAATATCTGCTGTTGCGAATCAATTTTTAAAAAGTTTTCCAACATTTCTTCCGGAATGACACTCGCTGCATCTTTTTGTATAATATATTGATATATTTCATTAGCTGTCATAAATCTAATTTTATTTTTGGCATTTAATAATGCTTCCTCTACAGATTTTTTGCTATTCCATTCCTCATAAAACAACTGCATCAACACTGCTGTTGCAAGATCATCTACCTCCCACAAAGAAGAAATAATATACCTGACACCTGCTGCCGCAAAAGCAATATGTAATCCTGCAAGATGATTTGTGTCATCTAACAGACTGTTTCCAGAATTGCAGGCTGACAAAACTACAAGTTCCGTTCCTTTTAATTCTATTCTGCTTATCTCATCGGCTGTTAATATTCCATTGCCATATGCACTTTGCTCAACTCCTGAATCCAGCCAGTCAACAATCCCTGCAAAAGATAATGCACTTGCATACCATACATTATCCACACCCTCTCTCTGTAAAAATCCATGTGTCGCAATATGAAACAGACGATACCCTGAGTGAACACATCTTTTTACTGCTCTCTTTCCAACATAGCACTCTTTTCCATATATTTTTGCAATACACCTTGCCTCATATTCACTAAAAGGCAATGGAACAAGCTGCACACCTCTTTTTCCTGAAATAATATCATCAGTATAATTTTCTTTCAGACTGTAACTTGGATTTCCGATAATACAGCTATCAGCCAATTCAGAGACATCACCCTTATAAAACAATTCCCTTACTGTCTGCATATATACTACTTTGCACTTCTCCAGTCCCGGATTTTGTGAAAATACTACATCAAACGGAATATTAGCATCAGATGTATGCGGACAAATGTAAATTGTATCTATATTTTCAATCATATCCATACCGTCTCCAAACATTTCCCTATATAGTTTTTCGGCTTTTTTCTTATACTTGCGATGTGGTATTTTAAGCGTTTCAGTAAAATCTCTTAATAAATCCAATACTTCATGTGCACTTTCATTTTTATAATAATGCAGCTTACTCTCCTTTTCCTTTATCCATATAAATGTTTCCAAAACATTATAATCATTGAAACTTACAATCTGTTCCGTCTTTTTTAAATGTAAGCCGGATTCACTGAAAAAAATATCTATCAAAATTGAATTATCAGGTATCGCTTTTTTTAATTCTTCTATAGAATAATATGGTATTATTTTTTTATTTCCATATTTTTCCGAAAAATCATTTTCATATTGTATAAGCTGCATTTTTAATATTTCAATTTCTTCACTGTTCCCAGTTCTTGAAAGTAAACTTACAGATTTCTGTGCTATTTTATCTTTTATCAAATTTACCTTTGTCAAAATATCACTTAATTCGATATTATCTGCAATCTTCATGTCACGTTGTCGTACAACTGTCGGCAAAAGATTTTTATAATTTAGCAAATATTCAAATTTCTTTTCTTCTGATATATTTTCCATCAATGATGAATATGCAAATAAAAATATCGTCTCTACATTAGCCAATGCCTGCAACATTCTGTCATTGTCTATATAGTACTGACAATACTGTATATTTTTATGTAACTGCCCCATCAAATGCTCCCCGCATTTTTTTAATTTAGAAACCCTGCTAAGCAATCCATACTCTCTCATAAGAATTGTCATTTGTGATGCATATGAATCAAATTCAATCTCCGGACACCCCATTTGTTCATATCTTTCATATACACTGTCCAAAAATTCCTCATAATCTTCTCTTGACATTTTTGCAAGCTTATACGCAGCCATATCCAGTGATGACTCTTCTGATACAAACTCCGCTCTAAAATCCTTTTTATTTTTTCTCTGCTCCAGCAAAATCTTAACTTTGTCATAAGCTGTACTGTTTATCTTTACACTGCATCTTTCAGCCACATCAATGTATGCCAGATATAAATTCATAGCATATGTATCACTGCTTTTATCATCCATTATTCCATTTTCAAAAGATTTATTCAAAACCCGTAATGCCAGCCTGTTATTTCCATGCATCCCCAACGCATTTAAATATCCAAGTATCATCCTGTGTATTTCTTCAATGCTGTTTACTTCTATTTCACCTTTTAGATATTTCACATATAAAAATCTCCCAAGATCAATTGCCCTGTCAATTTGTCCGGCTCCCATGTATATATATATAAGCTGATTTAAAAAGAATAACTTCTGTTCATTTATAATTTCATCAAATTCCGTCTCATCTAAAACATTTGAGCCATAACGTATAGCTACTGCATAATTTCCCTGCCTTATATAATATGATGCTGTCATGCCGGATGCTGAAATATATAAACTTTTTTCCCGTTCCCTACTGAAAGCATTGTTTTGTAACAGTTCAAAAATTTCATTAAAACATTCATTAAATATTATATCTTTCTTTTCATCAACAGAAAGTACCATCATATTTATTAAAATGTCCCCATACATATCTTTAATCTGTTCAAAACCCTCAGGAGTCATATCATATCTTGCAATATTCCTTAATATGCCATACCTCTTAAGGCATAACTGCTTATCAGGATATTGTTCATATAAATGATGATACCTTGTATAATTAAATTCAACTATCCAATTTAAAAGCTGATACGGTTTTATCTGACATACAAGCTCCATTGCTTTATCAATCATTAAAAGCACATTTTCAACATCTCTATATTTCTCTGCCTCAATTGCACCATCATTTAACCTTATCACCTCATCAGTCATTTTTTTATATTTGTTTTTTCCAAACATATAATCTCCCTTTTCTGTAAGTATCAATCCTCAAAAACAAATATTTCACTATTTCTTTTCCTAAATTCTTCATATAAAATATACAATAAATCTTCATCGTCTACAGGAATATACTCTGTCTCTCCATCCTGTATGTGCTCCTGTGCAATGTAGATTTCCTCACATTCAGGTTCATCTACCGGAAATGCAAAAATATATTTGCAGTCTTTATATTCAAAATTGTCGACAACTTCAATCTCAAAATCTTCATCATCCATAGATAAAATGCGATAGTCTCCTGCCAGTTCCTCAATTTTCATGATAAACTACCTCTTATCATTAGTTCATATCTCTCAGTGCTTACATTTATAACAGCTTCTAAACATTCTTCAAGTTCATTATAAGAAAATGGTATTATCTGTTCTGTGCCATTCTCTGTAAAAACAAGTTCATATCTGCCCTCATTAAAATATTCATCATCCAGTCTTACAATTACTTTATCCTGTGATATTGTAATCGTAGAATATTCTGACATCTTATTTATAAATACATTTTCTTTGCTTTTTTCTCCTCTTGTTACCGCTAACTGAGTATAAGGTACAAAATCCCATAACTTTTTAGCTGCATTTTCAAGAGCATCATTTACAAGCACTTTTACCTTTCCTGCAATATTGCTTATTTGTAAATAAACATTTTCCTCCTGTTCTTCTTCAACACTCATCAATGCATCAAGTTCAAACAGTCGCTTATCTTCCAATTCATGTGCCGCAACAATGCTGACACAGAACTCCTCGTAACACAGTTCACAATCCGCCATATGCCTTTTAGCTTCAAGAAGCTCATCAGATAATTTTTTATTTTTAAGATAATAATATGTTAGCTTGTCAATCTGTTTTTTTGTTAAATGAGTCATATTCCTTTCACCCCCTTTTTTAATAAATCATTGCCTTAAATCACAGATAATCTTTTCTGCCCGTCCAACTGCAGACTTACGGAATTCCTTATCCATACTCATCCGTTTTTTTGTATCTTCATACAAATGCCTACCTACTCTCGCCGACCAGTTTTTTATTCTCACGGTTTCAAATTCATCTGTAATGACAATATCTTCTATCTTTTTATCATCACACTTCTTTTTAAGAGCAGACAAATACTCTTTTCCCCAGCAAAATGGCAGACCTACAACGGGTTCCTGCTGATAAATTCTTTCAAATTCCGCACTCAATTCTCCTGTTTTCTGAGAATTCATTGCATCCAAAGCCCAATTTAAAAGAACAAAACTTTTTCTTCCAATATCACCACCTATTTTTCCGTCACTGTACCATGAATTTCCTTTTCCTCTCGCAGACATAACATTTATATTTTTAAGGAAGTCAGGATTCTGACTCTCTTTAAACATCAATGGCAAAAGTGATGCATAACAATATGTAACTATCTGATACGGAACCTCTCTATTCTCAATCAATGCCTGCCTGAAAAAATCAATTACTTTTTTATCTGAATACGCTTCTTCTTTCTCGATAAGATTTGATAACATATCCGTTGAAACATTTTCATTCCGTTTGTTTTTTGCATTGAGCCTTTCAATATTGTCAGAATTTTCATTCTCAAACTTTGTCTTTTTTGAATATGTTTTATTCTTATTTATCATATGCAGATATGCATGATAAACCGTGTTTTGCAATAAACCGTATATTCCCTGCGTCAAAACAGTTTCCTGCAATCCCCTTATACACAGTTTAAAAAAATCCTCACACGCCTGGTCTAAGATTGCATCTGCATAGTCCGGTGTCCATGCTGATTTTTTAGCATAATATAAAGCCAAATCATAAAATTTGTAGTATATAACACGACAAACGACATCCATCGCATCTGAATCATTTCGCATAAGAGACTCCGCCAGATTATTTACAACCTCCGCCGCATCTTCTCCATCATGAATTACCGTTAAATATCTCTCACGGTAAAAAGCTTTTGAATCCTGTTTCATAACTTTGCTCCTTTACAGTTGTTTCAATGCCTTTTATAATATCTATTAAATTATTTAATGCCAACAACTTCCACATCCCGACATTCTATTCCTCCACTCTAAATTTATTCACTTAAAATTTTTTCATAGTAACTGCTATCTGAATCAGGCTTAAAGTTCTGCGGTTCAAATTCAATATTTTCCGGTATATCCGGATTTAATTCATATCCATAAGTGTTGAATAAATAATATTCACTGTCATATGCACTGAAAAGCCATGATAAGCCCGAATTTTTCTTTTGAATCTTAACATAATACTTTCCTTTCTCCGAACCTTTTTTACAGGAAATCCTGGTAACCTTATCTTCAGACCATTCCTTTCCCTTGTCGCTTAATTGCAAAGCTACAAGTTTTTCAGCCATCTTATCTGCATTTGAACCGCTTTTTAAAATCTTATACATCTCCTCTAATTTTGAATTTTTATTCCACTCCTTACACATTTTTTTATATTTTTTTGCAATCTTTTTTAATTGTTTAACATTTCCATATCGAATATACTCCTGTTGTTTTTTATATAATGTTTTTAAATATTTATTTAAATATTTCTGTGCATTTACATAATTGCTGTCCCTTGATATTACATTTAAATAATACATTACTGCTTTTTCTTTTTTGCCTTTCGCCTTGGCTGAACTTCCTTTTTTGTATTCTGATTTTGAAATATCAAGTGTATTAAGTGTATTTTTAAGTTTTTTACTGATTACATACCCTGCACTGTCACACATATCATAATATTTTTGTCTTTCACTCTTGTATTCTTTTGTACTTAAATCACCGTCATTATATTCATTTATAAGCTTTTTATCCGCATTTGACTCTGTGATATAAAGAACACCTTTTGTCACCATTGCATCAAACCCTCTTATACCGCCCGGCAATGATTTATTTTCCTTGGAATACTCGCTTGCCTTAACAATATTATTATTCCACATCGCACCTAATACTTTTTTTGCAGGTATATGATTGAATGTAAACAATGTCACTGCTACTGCAGCAACAAAAATCAATGATACAGTTCTGCTGTTGTTATATGAAGTATTTGTTCCCTTTAAATTATATTTTTCAAAATAAGTAATCGCTCCATTGCCTAACATACCTGACATTTCGGCAATTTCTTTCTCATCCGGGTTTAATCTGTCAATCCTGTTATTTGCTGCCATAGCTTCAAGTTTATTTTTTGCTGCTTCAATCATTCTGCATCTTTTAGCCAATTCAAAGTTTTTTTTGTATAATTTCAGATTGTCCCATGTATCCTTTATATCAGAACGACAGCCATATGCAAAAATACAACCTGAAACTATATCTAAAATAACAATGCCAACCATATATGATTTGCTTAATTCCCCACCATTAAATTGTTTGCCGGTAGCAAAAGTAATTCCTGATAATACCAAACCGATTCCCGATAACACTACCAAAAAAGCTACTGCAAAATCCAGCACTACCTTTGCCCTGCTTTTAGAAAGAAGTCCATTCAATCCTTTTCCGGCTAGTCTTTTAAAAGCATTCTCAAACCTCTTAACATATTCATATGTAGAAGCAACCGATTGTCTTGCTACATTCTCCTGCGATTTTGGATTTTCAATCTTAAATTTACCTTTGCAATATTCCTCTGCCGCACCCCTCGGAATAAGAAAGTTTCCATCTACAATACAAAGATTGCTTCTCTCACTTTCTGCTATAACTGCACTGTTAATAAATGCATTAGGCTCGTCCATTTTTGTGCATAATAACATTCCCGACTCCACAATCCTTTTGTCATAAACAAAAATTTCTATTAAGTCTGTGATTAAATTCTGCAAAGCATACAAATTTCTTACAAAACCACAAAATACTTTGTAATCTTCCAAGCCTTTAAGTTCCTCTTTTAAAACATCTTCTCCGTGATCAAGACGCTTTTTATACTCACCGGCTTTTGTATTTCCGGCAGAATCAATATATCTCCAATTATTTTTTTCTTTTATATAATCACATATTATCCTGACATAGCAGGTCTGCATAAAAATATCTCTAATTCCTATTATATTATTATTTTCTTCGTCACAAAAAGCTAATAATACTATCAATTCTAAAACCTGCTCTACTTTAGTGCCATCCATCCTGACTTCATC
>UMHZ01005364.1_pt1 | contig 11639 bp, 9 predicted proteins | sample 1965671 | NCBI WGS metagenome assembly UMHZ01 (sample SAMEA4836111, study PRJEB28245) | human gut metagenome | biome: gut microbiome; material: fecal sample | place: Denmark | collected 2008 | reverse complement strand
ATACAGAGAAACCGGGTAATACAGATAAAACGACAGTTGCACAGGTTTCCGGCTTCAAACAGTCCAGGGCAACGGAGACTTCCATCCGCTTAACATGGAAAAAAGTAAAGAAAGCAGATGGTTATCAGGTATACCGTTATAACAAATCAACGAAAAAATATCAGAAGGTTGCAACGGTAAAAACTAATACCTATACGGATAAAAAGCTCAAAACAGCAACGGTTTATCAGTATAAAGTGCGTGCATACAGGAAAAGCGGTAAAAAGACGGTAACCGGAAAGTACTCCAATGTGATTAAGGCTGCGACCAGTCCGCGGAAGGTGACTGCGGTTAAGGCAAAACGTGTGAAGTCCAAGGTAAAATTAACCTGGAAGAAGGTAAAAGGTGCAGATGGATACGAGATCTACCGTGCAACATCCAAAAAAGGAAAATATCAAAAGATAAAGAAGCTGAAAAAGGGCATTATTGTTTCTTACACAGACGGCAAAGCGAAGAAAGGAAAAACATATTACTATAAAGTAAGAGCCGTAAAAAATGCCGGAAAAACATCGGTGAAAGGAACTGCTTCAAATGCAGTGCGCTGTGGAAAATAAAAAGATTTATCATAATAATGATTATCTGGAGCGTAGATAAGGCTGACAACAAAAAATCCGTGCGGATCAAAACTGATCCTGCACGGATTTTTTTACTTATTCATGACAATAGGTTTCCTGTGAGGCGGTCTATTGTTTAGTTCAATATATTTAAGAACTGTGTGATCCTTGGAATATTACTCTGCTCAAGCTCAGCGTAAGATCCCTCTTTTAAGATTTTTCCCTCATCGAAGAAAACAACTTTATCTGCCACTTCTCTTGCGAAAGACATCTTGTGTGTAATGATCACGATGGTCTGTTTCTCGTCAACCAGTCTGCGGATGATATTTAAAACTTCCACTTCAAGTTCCGGGTCTAAGGCGCTGGTAGGCTCATCAAAAAGAAGTAGTTCCGGTTTCATGGCGAGTGCCCTTGCGATGGCGATTCTCTGCTGCTGGCCGCCGGAGAGCTGTCCCGGATAAGCGTCGCGCTTATCGGATAAACCGACTTTCTCTAAAAGAGATAACGCTTCTTTTTCGCATTCACTTCGGTCTTTCTTTAAGACGGTGATAGGACCTTCCATAATATTTTCCAGCACCGTTTTGTGAGGAAAAAGCTGAAAGTTCTGGAATACCATACCGGTTTTCATGCGGATATTCCGGATCTCGTTGCCGCTGTACTTTACTTTCTGTCCCTCTTGAAAGGACATAGAAGAACCGTTTAAAGTAACGGTTCCGCTATCCGGGATCTCAAGCAGATTAATACAGCGCAGCAATGTTGTCTTGCCGGAACCGGATGGCCCGATCAGGACGGTGGTTTTATTTTTCGGAATCTCTAAGGAGACACCTTTTAAGACCTGATTATTGTCAAATGATTTATAAATGTTATCTAAAGAATACATATGATACCTCTACTTTCCGACACGCAGTTTTTTCTCAATCCATTTCTGCAGTCCGGTCAACAGCGTACAGAAAAGAAGGTAAATGAGTGCAACTTCGATATAGATCCAAAGGTATTCGAGTGAGCTTGCTGCGGCTTCCTGTGCTTTACGGAACATCTCACCGATCATGATTGTAGATGCAAGGGAAGTATCCTTGACAAGACCGATAAAGGTGTTAAAAAGCGGTGGTATGGATACGGTAGCAGCCTGCGGAATGATGATACGGCGGAATGTCTGCTGATAACTCATTCCGAGGGAATAGCCTGCCTCCCACTGACCTTTATTGATGGAAAGGATTGCCGCGCGGATCGTCTCTGCGGAGTAGGCACCTACATTTAAGGAGAGTGCCGAGATACAGGCAACCCACTTGTTGATGCCAAGGGGATTACAGATACCCCAGTACATGATAAATAACTGTACCAGCAGAGGGGTTCCGCGGAATACCCAGATATAGATTCCGGCGATCTGTTTTAATACCGGTATTTTGTTGATAATGAAAAGCGCACACAGCACGGCAATGATGACGCCGATCGCAAAGGATACGAGCGTCAGGGGAATCGTGTAAAGCAGGCCCTGTCTTAGCATTGGCCAGAATGCATTTTTCATCAGTTCCGCTTGTCTTGCTGTAATAATACCTGCTGTCAGGTATGCATATGATCCCATGATTTTTCTCCTGTAACAAAATTATGGCTGTGATACGTCCATGCCAAAATATTTTTCGGAAATTTCTTTGACGGTTCCGTCCGCTAATAATTCATCAATGGCAGAATTGAGTTTTTCAATCAGCTCGTCATTGCCTTTTTTCACCATAATGGCACTGGAATTGACATTATCAGATTCAGCAACGATCTTGGTGGAGTCCTCGCCGCCTTTCTGCTGTTTCCAGTATGCGTAAGTTAATTCGTCGTTGATCGCACAATCGGCTTCCCCACTTAATACACATTCCATGGCAAGTGCAAATTTATCCTGTCCGACGATCTCTGCGCCGTAGCTTCTTGCAATATCGCTGAAGTTTGAGGTAAGACCTTCTGCAGCTTTTTTACCATTGATGTCTTCGAAGGAATTGATATCAGTATTGTCAGCAGCTACGATCAGCACTGGTTTGGAATAAATGTAAGGGGTGGAAAAATCGAATTTTTCTTTTCTCTCATCTGTGATCGTAACCTGGTTCATGACAACGTCAAAGTTGCCGGCATCAAGTGCAGCAGTGATGGAATCCCACTCTGTCTCAACAAACTGGACATCATAGCCCATCTTTTCACCGATTGCATTTGCCATATCAACCTCAAAACCGGTTAAAGTACCATTTTCATCGTGGTAGGTGTATGGAGCATAAGTTCCCTCCATGCCGACAGTTAATACAGGTTTTTCAGCAGAATCAGCAGAACCAGTGGATTCTGTTGAAGTTTCAGCTGTGTTCTGTGCATTGTCAGCTGTATTATTTGCAGAATTACCTGCTGTATTGCTGTTAGAACCGCATGCTGCCATTCCTGTTGCTAAAACGGCTGTCAGTAAAATTGAAATCACTTTTTTCTTCATAAAACTTGTCCCTTTCCTTTTTTCATAATCTCCATCTTGTTTTCTTAATTCATACTATTCTGATATGATTTAGAAAAGATTATACTTTTATCAGATAATGATGTCAAGTGATTTGCAAAGAAAACATTTTGGTTTGTAAAAAAATACGGTAACAACCTTGCTATACAGGAGAAATGAAGTTATTCCTGTATCGGAGAAAGAAAGTTTTTCAGTTCTTCAATCGGGATTGGTTTTGAAAATTTGAATCCCTGCAGATAGTCCGCGTGACTGTTCACACAGATGGTCTCCTGCTCATCGGTTTCTACACCCTCATAGAGTACTTTGTACCCGAGTTTTTTAAAAGCAGTGGAAAAGTAGTTCAGGATAAACTGGGAATTTTCATCCTTATTTGCCATCAGAAGAAGGCTGCGGTCAAATTTTACAACATCCAGTTTTAAGCTAAGAATCCGGTCAAAATTAGAATATCCGGTTCCAAAATCGTCGAGGTAAGTACATACACCGAGGGATTTAAACTGCATTACACGGTCAAGAACGAGTTCGTATTCGGTATCGTTGCGGCTCTCGGTCAGTTCCACTGCGATGGTATGAAAATCAACACCGTTTCTTTCTACGATCTGCCGGAACTCTTCCATAAAATTTTTGCTGGAGAGCTCTGAAATGGAAAAATTTACGGAAACACGGGAGAGCTGGTAACCTTCATCCTGAAATTCCCGGATCGCACGGCAGGTCTTATTTAAAATGATCATGCTTAATTTGTGGATATAGCCATTCTTTTCAGCGAGCGGAATAAACCGGTTTGGATATACCATGCCGGTGTCCTTTAGTTTCAGACGCATCAGTGCTTCTGCGGTGTCATAATTGCCGGCATTTACGTTGCGGACCGGCTGGCAGTATACAAGAACTCTTTTGTCATCAAGGGAACCGTTTTCTGCAATATCTTTTAACTGCGCCGAGAGATATTTCATATCATGAAAATTTTTATAATCGGCGGTGTCGCAGGAGCGGAAATTATTTAGTTCCATCGGTTCTGCAAAGAAGTTAAAAAGTTCGTAAAACTGCTCTAAGTTTTCACAGAAATCCAGATGATTGAACATAACGATCTTATAAGGCAGTTTATAAGTTTCAAAATGGCGTTTAAAGTCATTCTGGATCATATCCTGTGCGATTTTATCTGCATTCCGGATGTCACTGACATCAATTGCAAGAACAAAAAAATCTGTAGATGGGTGGAAGAGGAGTCCGTTTTTAAAGTAGCCGTTCCAGAAGTTGAAAAAAAGTTTGCCAAGCTCATCCGGCATCACATATTCGGAATCAGTGTCGAAACGGAGACACATATAATAAGTAGAAATTTGAATTGACGCCTGCTGGTTTAAATATTCGTTTAGGGAATCAGCATTCAGGGCCCCTGTCTTGATACTGTAAGAACTTCCATGTACCATATAAAGGATTACCATGATCGGCAGGAGAAAGGTGATGGCAAGGAAGGTATTGCTGCCAAAATGGTTTTCTGCACAGACGAGAAAAACACAGATGAACTGTACGATCACGAGCATATGGAATAAACTTGTTGGAATGCGTTTATGATAGTAAAGTAACAGGAAAAAAATAAACGCCATATAAATCCCGTAAGCAATCGTAAACGGTTTTAAATAAAGGTTATCATGCCATGCACCTGAGCTGTCGCGGTAGAAACTGTAACCCAATACAGGTGACAGTGCATCCACAACGGCAAAAATGATATATAAGGAATATAGGAAAATATTCATGATATGTCCTGTTTTTCCCGGAATACCAATCAAAATCTTTAAATAAGCCGCATACAGACAAAAAATGAGCAGCAGGCTTGAATGATATATTGCACGCAGAATACATAAAGTGGTATCACTGTCGAAATACAGTACAGTATAGTAAAAGCAGGAATTGCTGAAGGCTGCAATCAGCAAAAGCGCGATGCAGGTGCGAAAAAGCAGAAAAAGTCTGCTGCGGCGGATAAATGTCTCCCGGAGAAGCAGTAAAAGTAATATACATAAGATCACGAGAATCATATCTACAGCGGGAGTGTACCCGTTGATCAAAAAAGCGTTGGATAATATTTTTGGTTGCAGATTCATAATTTCATTCCCCTGTAATCAGATTAAAAGTAATTTAGCCGAACAAAAATTATACCATAATATGGGAAAAATGTCACAAAAATTCATGCTCAGGTTGACGTTAAGACAGCAAAGTTATAAAATAAAAGCGCAACCGATTGCGCTATATTGGAGAGAAAGAATGTTGCTGAAGCAGTCAGCCGCAGGTACCTTAAGAATATAGAGAAATCGTGGAAAAAAGAGCAAATTAATGGAGGGGAGTGTGAAAAAATTTTTTCACACACAGAAAAGGTGAACATTATGAAAAAACAGGTTTACAGAAAACTACTGGCGGCATGTGTCAGCGTAAGTCTTGGAACTGTTCTTCTGGCAGGATGTGGGGATTCTGCCGGAACGACAGGGACAAAGACAGAAGTACAGGAGAACAATACATCGGAAGATGTGGTTGAGCCGGTGGGAGAAGTTACAACATTCACGCTGCCGGACGGACCGGAGGAGTCTGATATTTTTGTGCAACCGGTTGCGGATATTTCAGATGACTTTATCCGAGGCATGGATGCATCCGCAGTTCTTTCTGTGGAAAACAGCGGGGCTGTGTATTATGGCTACGATGGAAAAGAGCAGGATGTGTTTGAGACACTTGCACAGTCCGGAGTCAATTATATCCGCCTGCGTGTATGGAATGATCCGTATGACGAGAACGGTAATGGCTATGGCGGCGGAAACAATGATCTGACGACTGCCATGAAACTTGGCGTGCGTGCAGCCAGATACGGAATGAAGGTCTGCATTGATTTTCACTATTCAGATTTCTGGGCAGATCCGAAAAGACAGCATGCACCGAAGGCATGGGAAGGTATGACAGTCGATGAAAAGAGTGATGCACTCTATGATTATACGACAGAGAGCCTTGGAAAGCTGTTAGATGCCGGTGTGGATGTCGGGATGGTGCAGATCGGAAATGAGATCAATAACGGTATGTCCGGGGAAACAGATGTGGATGCCGTGATGCAGCTTTTAAATTCCGGAAGTAAGGCAGTGAGAGAAGTGGCAGAGTCTTATGGAAAAGACATTAAAGTTGCCGTACATTATACGAACATTGAGGATAATGACCAGATCGATACGATGGCAGCAAATTTAAAAGATGCCGGTGTGGACTATGATATGTTTGGTCTTTCCTTTTATCCGTTCTGGGACGGAACCAATGAAAATATGCAGAACGTAGCAAAACTGATCGAGGATAAGTACGGAAAAGAAGTATATATTGCAGAGACTTCTTACTGTTATACATCTGAGGATGGAGACGGTTTTAGCAACAGCCTGAAAGGAACCGATGACCTGACAGACGGTTACGGTGCAACGGTACAGAGTCAGGCAACAGTGATCCGTGATATCTGTGCAGCCGCAAATGAGGCCGGAGTGGAAGGTGTCTTTTACTGGGAAGGCACATGGATCCCTGTCGGATCAGCCGATGCGGATAATTCCGCTCTGTGGGAGAAATACGGAAGCGGTTGGGCAAGCAGTTATTCGGCTGAGTATGACCCGGATGATGCAGGGTTATACTATGGAGGCTGTTCCTGGGACAATCAGGCAATGTTTGATTTTACCGGACACCCACTGGCTTCTTTGAATGTATTTAAGTATTTAAAATATGGCGCAACAGCGCCGCTTGCAGTTGACTATATCCCGGATGTTTACGTCTCCTGCAATGTAGGCGAAGATCTGGTTCTGCCGGAGAGTATTGATGTTGTATACAATGACCGTTCACAGAATAAAAAACAATCTGTAAGCTGGAATGAGACACAGATGAAGGCAATCGATACCACGAAAGCCGGCAGTTATGAGATCGAAGGGGCATTGGAAGATGGAACCACTGTTACCGCGCATGTGGAAGTGGAAATGGTAAATTATGCGGTCAATCCAAGTTTTGAAGATAAAAACCGTTCAATGTGGAAAGTCTCTTATGAAGGGGAAGCCGATCCGACTGATTATCAGGTAAAAGCGGATGATGCACATTCCGGTGAGACCGCATTTCACTTCTGGTCCGGGGATTCGGATATGGAATTTTCCATTGAGCAGGAAGTGACCGGTCTGGAGAATGGGACGTATCAGTTGTCTGTATTTTCACAGGGCGGTGATATGTCATCGGATGCGTCCATGGAACTGTATGCAGTGACAGCAGATGGCGGGCAGACGGCTCCGTTTATGCTGACCACCTACAATGACTGGCAGAATCCGACGATTAAGGAGATTAAGGTTACGGATGGAACGGTTAAGATCGGGGTACGGTTCCAGTGTAACGTGGGCAGCTGGGGAACAGTGGATGATTTCACGCTGAACAGGATTTCGGACTGATGATTATGAATAAAAAGCATGTTTGTTTCAGGATGAATATTCTGTGGCAGGCGTGCTTTTTATTTAGGAGCGCTTAATATGATACAGTGGTGGCAGCAGATTTTGCCGATTTGGAATGCGAAGCATCAGCAAAATCCGTTACTGGAACGAGGTACGAGTGAACAGTAACACGTTAAAATCAGGTCCGGACAGATTTCTAGCATAATTTCTAGCTATTCCCCTTTATTTGTGATACACTGGAACAAGAGTGTATCGTGAATTTTTACAGAGAGGATAAAAAGCTATGCAGGATTATGATGAGAGTTTTTTTATTGCGAAAGCAAACAAGAGGGCGAGTATCACGTGGTTTGTACTTTTGCTGATAGCGTCCGTGTTTTACGGAATAAAAGTCGGCAGGGGACAGTTAAAGGAAGCGTATTTTGCAGGCTTTTTTGTTGCAGGCTGGCTGTCGTATCTTGGCGGCAGGATCTTACTGAGATTTAAGCATGCTGACAGTCTGCGGTATAAATGGGTGGTAGGACTTGGCTACCTGATATTTTATGCGGTAATTGCGTGGACATCTTTAGATGAAGTTTCTTATGTATTTATTTTACCGTTAGTATGCATTCTGATCCTTTATAAAGATCCGAAGTTTATCCGGACAATGATGGGTATCACGTTATTTGTACTGATTTCGAGTAATCTGTATAAAGGTCTGGCAAAAGGAATGATGGATTTCGTCGCAAGCGAGGAATGTGTCCTGCAGTTTGCCATTGTTATCTGCTGTTATGCCTGTACCAATATGGCAATCGCCCATCTGGTACAATCGGATGGTGCACTGACGGCATCCATTAAATCCAATCTTGCGCGCGTCGTAAAGACCGTAGAGCAGGTTAAGGGCGCGAGCAATGAGATCGTGGATGGTGTGACGGTTGTGAGAGAGCTTGCAGACGAGAACCGTACCGGTGCCAATGATGTAATGAAAGATATGAAAAATCTTGCAGACAATAACGAAGTGCTTAATGATAAGACACTTTCCTCCGTCGAGATGACCAATGTGATCGATACGCAGGTAAAAAATGTTGCAGGACTCATGGAGCAGGTGGTGCAGCTTATCGGCGCATCTGTGGATCATGCCAACATCAGCGCGGGAGAGCTGGTTGAGGTAGTGGAGATCACCAATAAGATGGCGGCACTTTCCAAAGAGGTAGAGCAGGTGCTTGAAGACTTTAAGGCTGAGTTTAAGAATGTAAAAGAAGAGACCAGCACGATTGAAGGAATCACTTCAAAGACGAATTTACTTGCATTGAATGCTTCCATCGAGGCAGCAAGAGCCGGAGAAGCCGGTAAGGGATTTGCCGTAGTTGCCAATGAGATCCGCGAGCTGAGCAGTGGAACACAGACTTCTTCGAACAGTATTATGGAAGCACTGTCGAGACTCGAAGCAATTTCCGAGAAGATGATGAAGTCCATCTCAGAGACCGTGGAACTGATTCAGGTCAATATTGAAAAAGTATCGAATGTTAACCAGAGTGTGACCAATATTACGAACGATGCGACAAGCCTTGGAGAGAATATCAAGGTTGTAGACAGCGCAGTCAAAGAAGTGGAGACATCCAACCAGACACTGACGGACAATATGCATCAGGTCGGCGAAGTCATGGAAGTCATGACGCAGAGCATCAATGGTGCGGAACTGACAACCAGGACGATGCTGAGCAAATACGAGGCAAGTGCCAAGAGTGCACTGGATATTGAGAGTGTTGTCGGCAAACTTATGGAGGAGCTGGGCATCGGCGGATTCATGGGGGTACAGGATGTAAAACCTGGCATGAAGATCACGATTACATTAAATGATGACAGCAGTAAAAAAGAGTATGCAGGCGAAGTTGCGGACTGCAGTGGCAAAGATCTCTTTGTAACCGCAGAAAGTGGAGTGAAAGACTTTGTTGACAAGAAGAATAAACATGAGTTATGTAAACTGCATATTGTAGTTGACAATGTCTTGTATTACTGGGATGACATTGAGATCCATCCGGTCAGACAGGGTGAAAAAGGTCAGTATAAACTGCATATTGAATCCAATCCGAAGGTATATAACCGAAGAAAATATCCTCGTATGCCGATCTCTAATGCATGTACCATCCGCTTAGAGGGAACAGATAAAACATATTCCGGAAAAATGGTAAATATCAGTGCAAACGGTTTTGCATTTTCTGTGCGGGACAACGTTTTTGCAAGCCAGAAAGGCAGAAATGTCCAGCTGGATGTGAAAGATTTTGCAGTGATCGGAAATAAGCCGCTGACCGGCTGCGTGATCCGAAGCTCCAACAATGAGGGGGAATTCATCGTTGGATGCAGAATGCCGGAGGACAGCGAGCCGATCAAAGAATATGTAAGCAGGAATTACAATGGGAATTAGAAAAGAAAAGTAGATAAAGGGGCAATTCAGTTGAAGAGAAAAGCGGCATTATCTATTATAACTGCAGCATTCCTGATCGGTGTGGCAGCATGTGGAAATGGAAATATAAACAGTTCAGGTGCAGCGGCATCGAATGAAAACAGTGCATTACAGCAGTCTGACGCTGCGGAAAACAGTACCCGGAAAACATCAGCTACAGAGGAAAATGCAGATACGGAAGATGCATCCACAGAGAATAATGCAGACAGTAATACAGACACAGAGGAGAGTGCCCAAAACGGCACAGGAACAGAAAACACCGAGGGGCTTACATTTGCGGATCTTGCAGAATATCAGTTCGAGTTTTGCAGTGGCGCGGGTGGATGGGCTACGGATTTTATCATTGATTCCGACGGTCATTTCAGTGGTGAATATCATGATTCCGATATGGGAGTTACCGGGGACGGCTATGAAAACGGAACCGTGTATATAAGCGTGTTCGATGGACATTTTAAAGATCTGACACCGGTGAATGACCATTGTTACCGGATGACACTTGCTGATATTTCCTATCAGGAAAATGAATTTGGCAGGGAAGAGATCAAAGATGGAACAAAGTATGTTTATTCAGATGCATATGGACTGACTGGTACAGATACTTTTCTGGTCTATATGGAGGGAACACCGGTCAGCGAAATTTCGGAAGAGGTATATTCCTGGCTTTCCATGGCAAACAAAAGTGATACAGAGCTTACGATGGTGGCACTTGTAAATGAGGGACAGGAAGAGGGAATCTATTCTTATAAGAAACTGTCCCCATTAGAGGATGCACAGACAACTTTTGAGAGTTATACGTCAAGTTATGAATACTGGACGGATGAGATCGATAAAGCGGAGTCACAGAGTGAGATAAACGATGATTCCCAAAAAAGATATGAGGTCATGGATGAGTGTCTGAATTATATCTGGAATCTCATAAAGAATGATACGGATGAGAACGCGTATCAGAAAATACTTGAAGAACAGCGGACCTGGATCGCAGATAAAGAAGCAAAAGCAAAGGCTGCTTCGGATGAGTATGGGGATGGAAGTGCTGGAACAGCAGCTTATTATGATAAGTCAGCAGAACTTACCATGACACGCTGTGAGGAATTGATCGAATATCTCAAGTAATGAAAGATAAGAGAAAAACAGAAGTAAGAGGCGAAAATCATGACGGCAGAAGATATCAAAGCATATTGTCTCAGTAAGCATAAGGCATGTGAAGCATACCCGTTTGGGAAAGTGCCGGTCTGCTACAAACTGAATGATAAAATATTTGCGCAGTTATATCCGGATGAGGGAAACTATAAAATTACATTAAAATGCACAGCGGATGCCGCACAGTTTTACCGGATGGTCTACCCGGATAAGATCATGGAAGGATATCATTGTTCGAAGGTTCAGAAACCTTACTGGAACACGATCTATCTGGATGATTTCCCGGAGAAGGAACTTTATAATATGATAGATTTTGCGTATGATACCGTGCTGCACGGTTTCAGCAAAAAAGTACAGAAACAGATATTGGAAGAGGCAGGGAAATAGTAACTGCTTCTGACAGTTCCGACCGCACTGAAACACAGTATGCTTACGGGGGATGTCATTCTACGTTTCTGCAACCTTTCAGATGAAGAGACGACGGTGACTGTCTCTCAGCCTGAGATTTTTACCTATGATCTGTTAGAAAAAGACCGGTTACAGAAAGAAGAGAATGAAATCGT
>UMHZ01070937.1_pt1 | contig 11810 bp, 10 predicted proteins | sample 1965671 | NCBI WGS metagenome assembly UMHZ01 (sample SAMEA4836111, study PRJEB28245) | human gut metagenome | biome: gut microbiome; material: fecal sample | place: Denmark | collected 2008 | reverse complement strand
AAGATGGGCGATGCAATCAACGTCGTCGTGCCCACGGGCAACTTCGGCAACATCCTCGCTTCCTACTATGCAAAGCGCATGGGTCTGCCGGTACACAAGTTTATCTGCGCGTCGAACAGCAACAACGTGCTGACGGATTTTATCCGCACCGGTACGTACGACAAAAAGCGCGCGTTTTATACCACCATTTCGCCGTCCATGGATATTCTGGTCTCCAGCAATCTGGAAAGACTGCTCTACCACTTGTGCGGCGAAGACACCGAAAAGCTCACAGGCTGGATGAACGCCCTGCAAAGCGGCGGCGCATACACCGTAGACGCCGCAACGGCCGATGCCGTACGCGCGCTGTTCTACGGCGGCTGCTGCGATGATAAGGAAACCGTTGAAGTCATCCGCAATACGTTTGAAAAAGACGGCTACCTGTGCGATACGCACACGGCGGTCGCGGTCGGCGTTTACGAGCAGTATTTGAAAGAGACCGGCGACAACACGCCTGCCGTCATTGCTTCCACTGCAAGCCCGTATAAATTCCCGGACAGCGTGCTCGACGCGTTCGATTGCGAAAAGCCTGCAGATCCGTTTGCGGAGGCCGAGCTGCTCGCGAAGCTTTCAAACACAAAGATCCCTGCTCCAATCACAGCGTTAAGGACGAAGCCCGTCCGCTTTGAAAACACCTGCGCCGCTGCCGATATGGCAGATTTTGTGCGCGAAACGGTCAGAGTGTAAAATGGCGCTGTACGCGATCGCCGATCTGCACCTTTCCCTTGGTACAGATAAGCCGATGGATGTGTTCCGCGGCTGGGAAAACTATGTGGAGCGGCTGGAGAAAAACTGGCGCGCCCTCGTTACCGAAGAGGATACCGTCGTCATCGCCGGGGATATTTCCTGGGGCATGCGGCTGGAAGAGACCGGAAAGGATTTCGCGTTCATCGAAAGTCTGCCGGGCAAAAAGCTATTGTTAAAAGGCAACCACGATTACTGGTGGTCCACGCGCAACAAGATTGAGACATTCTTTGCGCAAAAGGGCTTCAAAACGATGCAGCTCGTGTTCAATTCCGCCGAGCGTGTGGGGGACATTACGGTCTGCGGCACGCGCGGCTGGCTCTATAACGCCGAAACGGCAGAGGATAAAAAAATCGTCGCGCGCGAAAACGGGCGTCTCATCGCGTCCTTAAACGCCGCAAAAGCCCTCGGCGGCACACCCGTCGTGTTCCTGCATTACCCGCCGGCGTACGATACCGCACAGTGCCGGGAATTGCTGGATACGATGCAGACATACGGCGTAAAGGAGTGCTACTACGGGCACATTCACGGCGACCACGCCGCAAAAAAAGCGCCGCTTGGTGAATATGGGGGCATAAAAATGCACCTTGTCTCGTGTGATTATATCCGTTTCACCCCGAAATTGGTGCGAAAAGACGCAGAAATCGGCTGAATTTTTAACAAATTATAAAATATCAAAAAATTCAAAGGTTTGTCTGGAATATTCGGCACAGGTGTGCTATAATGTCAAAAGGTATCGCGCATTACGGGTATATCCGCCCGCGTGTTCCAAATAAAATTGTAATTTATTTTTGAGAGGATAGAAGGAAATGAACTTAAAGGCAACCAACAAAACCGAAACCAACAAGTATGAGCTGGAGGTCGAAATCTCCGCTGAAGATTTCAACAAAGCACTCTCCGAGGTCGCAAAGACCGAGGGCAAGAAGATGGCTGTTCCGGGCTTCCGCAAGGGTCATGCTCCGAGATCCGTCATCGAGAAGATGTACGGCGAAAACGTGTTCTTTGAAGCTGCTGTGGACAAGCTCTATCGCCCGGCTATGCAGGACGCTATCGAAGCTTCCGGTCTGGAAGTCATCGCGGTTTCCAATGCGGACGTTACCTCCGTTTCCCGCGAGAACGGCATCGAGCTGAAGCTCACCGTTGTTGTGAAGCCGGTGATTACCATTGAAGGCTACAAGGGCATCGAGGCTACGAAGAAGAATGTCGAAGTTACGGATGAGGACGTCAGCGCAGAGCTCGTAAAGGTTCAGGACAGAAACTCCAGAATGGTCGATGTCGATAACAGAGGTGCGCTTACGGGCGACACTGCAGTCATTGATTTCGAAGGCTTCTGCGACGGCAAGGCTTTCGAGGGCGGCAAAGCGGAAGGCTTCGAGCTTTCCCTCGGCTCCGGTCAGTTTATCCCGGGCTTTGAAGATCAGATCGTCGGCCATGAAGTCGGCGACGAGTTCGAGATCAGCGTGAAGTTCCCGGAGGACTATCAGGCAGAAGAGCTCAAGGGCAAGGACGCGACCTTCAAGATCAAGCTGCACCAGATCAAGCGCAAGGAGCTCCCGACCCTCGACGATGAGTTCGCAAAGGACGTAAGCGAGTTCGATACGCTTGACGAGTACAAGAACAGCCTTCGCGAGAAGCTGCAGAGCGACCGCGAGAAGCAGGAAGAGATGAACGTTGAGAACCAGATCTTTGATGCACTCATCGAGAAGGTACAGGGCGAGATTCCGGAAGAGATGTACGAGCAGGAAGTTGAGGAGAGCATCAACAACTTCGCTTACCGCCTCCAGTCTCAGGGACTGAACCTCGAGACCTATCTCAAGTACACCGGCATGGACGTCAACGCCATCAAGGAGCAGTTCAGACCGCAGTCCGAGAAGCAGCTTAAGCTGAGACTCGCACTTGAGAAGATTGCTGAGCTTGAGAACCTCGAAGTTTCCGATGAGGCTGTTGAGGAAGAGTACGAGAAACTCGCAAAGCAGTACAATATGGAAGTCGCGCAGATCAAGAACCTCGTTGCAGAGACGCAGATCAGAGCAGACCTTAAAAACCAGAAGGCTATCGACTTTGTTAAGGAAAACGCTTCCGTAAAGGCAGAAAAGCCGGCAAAGAAGACCACCAGAAGAAAGAGTACCAAGAAGGCAGCGGAAGAAAAAACCGAGGAAACAGCTGAAGCTAAGACCGAGGAATAATTTACCGCCTTTACGGTTAGTATTATAGTAACAGCATATCATATATTGCTTCTTTCGCCCGCTGTCCCTGCATCGGACAGCGGGCGAAGCAAAAGAAGCGCGAAAGGAGTTTGTACGATGAGTTTGGTACCTTATGTTGTGGAGCAGACGAGCAGAGGAGAGCGTTCCTACGATATTTTCTCCCGTCTTCTCAACGATAGAATCATCATGCTGAACGACGAGGTGAACAACACCACGGCAAGCCTTGTCGTAGCACAGCTTCTGTATCTCGAGGGTCAGGACCCCGATAAGGACATCAGCCTGTATATCAACAGCCCCGGCGGTGTCATCACGGCCGGCATGGCGATTTATGATACCATGCAGTACATTAAGTGCGATGTTTCCACCATCTGCATGGGCATGGCAGCTTCCATGGGTGCGTTCCTGCTGGCTGCCGGCGCAAAGGGCAAGCGCTATGCGCTGCCGAACGCCGAGATTATGATCCATCAGCCGTCCGGCGGTGCGCAGGGTCAGGCTACGGATATCCAGATTCAGGCAGAGCGTATTCTTCAGACGAAGAAGAGCCTCAACACCATCCTCGCAGAGCGTACGGGTCAGCCGTACGAAGTCATCTGCAAGGATACGGAGCGCGATAACTTCATGACCGCACAGCAGGCCATGGAGTACGGCCTTATTGATAAGGTCATCGCAACGAAATCGAAATAACGAAAGGGCGTGTTTTCATGCCGAATAATTTCGGAAATGATAACGAAGTGCGCTGCTCCTTCTGCGGGAAGCCGCAGTCGCAGGCAAAGCGCCTGATCTCCGGCAACGGCGTGTATATCTGTGACGAATGCGTAGAGCTCTGCATGGACATCATCGCGGATGAAGATTCTCTCCACCGCGGCCGCCCGCAGCCGAAAAACGAGCCGCACGCCGAAATGGTGCTGCCGAAGCCGCAGGAGATCAAAAAGCAGCTCGATGAATACGTCATCGGGCAGGATGAAGCCAAAATGACGCTCGCGGTGGCGGTCTATAACCACTATAAGCGCATTTTCTTCAGCGGTGAAGACGGCGGCGTGGAGATTGCAAAGAGCAACGTGCTGCTGCTTGGTCCCACCGGTGTCGGCAAGACCTATCTTGCGCAGACGCTTGCAAAGCTTTTGGACGTTCCGTTCGCCATTGCGGACGCAACGACTCTGACGGAAGCCGGCTATGTCGGCGAAGACGTCGAAAACATCCTGCTGCGTCTCATTCAGGCAGCAGATTACGACATTGAGCGTGCCGAGCACGGCATCATCTATGTCGATGAGATTGATAAGATTTCCAGAAAGTCCGAAAACCCGTCCATCACGCGTGACGTCAGCGGCGAGGGCGTGCAGCAGGCACTGCTCAAAATTCTGGAGGGTACCATTGCCGGCGTCCCGCCAAAGGGCGGCAGAAAGCACCCGCAGCAGGAGGTCATCAACATCGATACCTCGAACATCCTCTTCATCTGCGGCGGTGCGTTCGACGGCCTTAAAAGCGTCATTCAGCGCCGCACCGAAGCGCAGACGCTGGGCTTTAACTCGGTTATCAAGAGCAAAGACGAGCTTGATAACACGGAGTGGATGAAAGAAGTTACCCCGCACGACCTCGTCAAGTTCGGCCTCATCCCGGAGCTTGTCGGTCGTCTGCCGGTCATCACCGCGCTGAGCGACCTCGACAAAGCCGCACTTGTGCGCATCCTCACAGAGCCGAAAAACTGCCTTGTCAGCCAGTATAAGAAGCTCTTTGACCTTGATAAGGTCGATTTGGAGTTCACACCCGAAGCGCTTGACGCCATTGCGGAAAAGACCATTGCCCGCAAGACCGGCGCCCGTGGCCTGCGTTCCATTATGGAAGATACGCTGAAGAACCTGATGTTTGAGGTCCCGAGCGATTATACGATCGAAAAGATCACCGTTACCAAGGATTCGGTAGAGAACAGCGCTGCGCCTGAAATCGTGCACAATCCCGACCGCGTCCCGGTAAAGATCAAAATGACACAACCCAAACGGCGCGCTCGCAAGGATTCGGCATCATAGTGATCATCATACAGGCTGTGCAGCGATCCCTGCTGCGCAGCCTTGTCTGATTTATAAGGATTTGATAATTTTATGAAAGAAACCATACTTGAGGAAGAGAGAGTTCTGCCGGTACTCGCCGTACGCGGACTCGTCGTGTTCCCCGGCATGATCGTGCAGTTTGATATCGGCAGAAAAAAGTCCGTTCTGGCCGCCAAAGCGGCGCTGGATACGGATAGCCGCGAGCTGTTCATCGTCACGCAGACTGACCTTTCGGAAAGCGAGCCCATGGCGGAAGACCTCTATAAAATCGGTGTCATCGCCCGCATCAAGCAGGTGGTACACACCGCAGATAACGGCATCAAGCTGCATGTGGAAGGCATCGAGCGCGCGGAGATTATGTCCGTTGTGCAAGATGAGCCGTACCTCACGGGCAGCGTGTGCGTGTGCAAGCCGATCGCCGCACGCCACACCGCAAGAACGGAAGCGCTCAGCCGCATTGCTCAGGAGAGATTTGAAGAGTACATCCGCTGGTTCCGTCAGGTGCCGCCGGATATTCTGCTCGGCGTTATGCAGCAGAAGGACTGCGGTGATTTGGCCGACTTTATCGCAGCGAACATCTCGCTCGATTTCGAGCAGAAGCAGTGCATTCTCGACGAGCTCCACCCGGAAAAGCGTATTGCAAAACTCAATGATATTTTGAGCGATGAAATCAAAGTCTTATCGCTCGAACGTGAGATTTCGCAAAAGGCGCAGGAGCAAATGGATGAAAATCAGCGCGTTTACATGCTGCGCGAGCAGATGCGCGCCATTGCAAGCGAGCTTGGCGAAGAGGATAACCCACAGGAGGAATCCGACGAATTCCGCCAGAGAATAGAAAAATTAAACCTGCCGCAGGTCGCGCGCGAAAAGCTCTTAAAAGAGTGCGATCGCCTCGCCAAAATGCCATACGGCTCGCATGAGGGCTCCGTCATGCGCGTGTACCTCGAAACGTGCCTTGAGCTGCCGTGGAACACGAGCTCCAAGGAGCGCTTGGACCTCGACCGCGCGGAGAAAATTCTCAACCGCGACCATTACGGCATGGAAAAGGTTAAAGCAAGATTTTTGGAGACGCTCGCCGTGCGCAAGCTCTCTGACCAGGCGACGGGGCAGATCATTTGCCTTGTCGGCCCGCCGGGCGTTGGCAAAACGTCCATTGCGCGCTCTATCGCCGAGGCGACCGGCCGCAAGTACGTGCGCGTTTCCCTCGGCGGCGTGCGCGACGAAGCGGACATCATGGGCCATCGCCGCACCTACGTCGGCTCCATGCCGGGCCGCATCATGGCGGCTGTGAAGCAGGCGGGCACGAATAACCCCCTCATCCTGCTCGATGAGATCGATAAGCTCGGTCAGAGCTTCAAGGGCGATCCGTCCGCGTCGCTGCTTGAAGTGCTCGATCCCGAACAGAACAGCGCGTTTCAGGACCATTACATCGACCTGCCGTTCGACCTCAGCCACGTGCTGTTTGTCACCACGGCAAACGACGCTTCCGCCATTCCGGGTCCGCTGTATGACCGCATGGACGTCATTACGCTCGGCAGCTACACGGCGGAGGAAAAGTTCCACATCGCCTCGAAATATTTGGTGCCCAAGCAGCTGAAAAAGCACGGCATCAAGGCGGCGCAGCTGCGCTTCACACCGAAGGCGCTGCACGCAATCATCGAAGACTACACCCGCGAAGCCGGCGTGCGCACATTGGAGCGCACCATCGGCACCATTTGCCGCAAAGTCGCGCGCCGCATCGTCACGGAGGAAGATTTCAAGTCTTATTCCGTGAAGCCCGCCGACCTTGAAGACCTGCTCGGCCCGGCAAAGTTTGCGAAGGATAAAGAAGAGCGCCGCGACGAGATCGGCCTTGTGAACGGTCTTGCGTGGACAAGCGTTGGCGGCGAGCTGCTGCCCATCGAAGTTGCCGTGATGAACGGCCCGGGCAAAATTCAGCTCACCGGCTCGCTCGGTGACGTGATGAAGGAATCCGCCACAACGGCGATCACCTGCATTCGCACCCGCGCGGAAACGCTCGGCATCAGCCCGGATTTCTACGCGAAAAAGGATATCCACATCCACGCGCCGGAGGGCGCCGTACCGAAGGACGGTCCGTCTGCCGGTATCGCCATGGCAACCGCCGTCACGTCCGCGCTGTGCGAAGAGCCCATCGCGCACGACATCGCCATGACGGGTGAGATCACGCTGCAGGGGCGCGTGCTGCCCATCGGCGGCCTGCGCGAAAAATCCATGGCGGCGTATAAAAACGGCATGAAGACCGTCATCATCCCGCACGGGAACATCGCGGATCTCGCCGAAATCGATCAGGTCGTCAAGGATAACGTGCGGTTTGTGCCGGTGCGCCGTATCGATGAGGTGCTGCCCATCGCCATGCCCGGGCTTTTAAACAGAGAAACCAAGCCGAATACGCCTTGCCCGGAGCCCGCGCACGGCGTACAGACACTCAGACAGTAAGGGGAACACCGTGAATTTTCAGTCAGTAGAATTTGAAGCTGCCGCCGGCCGCGCGGATCAGCTCAAAAAGTCGGACTTGCCGGAGATCGTTTTTTCCGGTAAATCCAATGTGGGCAAATCCTCGCTCATCAATAAGCTCGTCAACCGCAAGGCGCTTGCACGCGTCAGCGCCACGCCCGGCAAAACGGCGACCATCAACTTTTTCCGTCTGCCGGAGTGCCGCTTTGTAGATCTGCCGGGCTACGGCTACGCCAAGGTTTCACAAAGCGAAAAGCAGCGCTGGGCAAAGCTGATGCAGGGATATTTTGATGCAGAGCGCAACGTGGCGCTCGTCATCCAAATTCTCGATATGCGCCATGAGCCGACTGCGGACGATTTCGATATGATTAACTTCCTTATCGAGCGTGACCTGCCGTTCCTCGTCGTCTGTACGAAAAGCGATAAGCTGAACAAAACGCAGTTCGACACGCAGAACGCGTATTTTGAGGACCTGTTCCGTGAGCATGAAATCCCGTTCATCCCGTATTCCTCCCAGACCGGCTTCGGTTTGGAGACGCTGAAACAGCACATCGAAGCTGCCGTTTTGGGTAACTGAACAGCTGCGAAGTATAGATCCACCACTTTTTGAAGGGAATGAAAAATATGTTTGTATCCGATTGTTACAATGTCAATGAAAAAGGCCACCTGACGATCAGCGGCTGCGACACCGTGGAGCTTGCCGAAAAGTACGGCACCGCGCTGTATGTGATGAGCGAAGATGAGATCCGCAGCGTTTGCCGCCGCTATAAGTCTTCGTTTGAGCGCCACTATAATGGAAACGGCACCGCGCTGTATGCCAGTAAGGCGTTCTGCTGCAAAGAGATTTGCCGTATCGTGACCGAAGAAGGCTTAGACCTCGACGTCGTCTCCGGCGGCGAGCTGTATACCGCCCTTGCAGCGGGTGTGGATGCAAAACACATTCATTTCCATGGCAACAATAAAACAATGCAGGAACTCCGCTATGCGCTTGAAAGCGGCGTAGGCGACATTGTCGTTGATAACTTAAACGAGCTGCACCGCATTGAAAAACTCTCTGCGGAAAAAGGCGTCGTTACGTCCATTTCCATGCGCATCAAGCCCGGCATTGACGCCCACACGCACGAGTTTATCCGCACAGGTCAGATCGATTCCAAGTTCGGCTTTGCGCTTGAAAACGGCGAGGCGTTTGAAGCCGTAAAGGAAGCCGTCGCGTGCGAAAATGTAGAGCTCATCGGTCTGCACTGCCACATCGGCTCGCAAATTTTCGACAAAGCCCCGTTCGTGCTGGCGTCGCAGGTCATGCTGAAGTTCTATAACAAGATCCATACAGAACTCGGCAAAACGCTGACACACCTCAACCTCGGCGGCGGCTTCGGCGTAAAGTACAAGGAAGCCGATGCAGCCGTGCCGTATGAAGATTACATGAGCGACGTTTCCGAAGCCGTGCATGCTGCCTGCAAGGAGTACGGTATTCAGGTGCCGTATATTTACATTGAGCCGGGACGCTCCATCGTGTGCGAGGCCGGCCTCACGCTGTACACCGTCGGCGATATCAAGACTATCCCGAATGTGCGCACATATGTGGCTATTGACGGCGGCATGTATGAAAACCCGCGTTACGCGCTCTATCAGTCGGATTACACTTGCCTCATCGCAAATAAGGCGAACGAGCCCGCAGACTTTACGGCGACCATTGCCGGCAAGTGCTGCGAAAGCGGTGACCTCATTCAGGAGAACACGCTCATTCAAAAGCCCGAGGTCGGCGATATTCTGGCGGTGCTCTCCACCGGTGCGTACAACTACTCCATGGCATCGAATTACAATCGCAACACGCGTCCTCCGGTCGTCATGGTTCACGGCGGAGAATCCCGTGTCATCATCAAAGGGGAGACCTATGAAGACCTCGTGCGTAACGATGTGTGATTTCACGCACTGCTGTGCAAAAATTTCTTGATTTCGGTGTTTACTTTTGTGCTTTTGTATGTTAAAATAAAAAAGTAAAGAACCTCGTTGACGAAAAGACGGCGCATTTGGTGCTTTATGGCATAAATGCGCCGTTTTCGGATGCAAATTCATAAAGAAAGGAACACAGAAACAATGAATACCAAACTGCATGATGAAAACGTTGATTTCCTTTTTGATGCTATCCTCACGCTGAAAAACCGCGAGGAATGCTATAAATTTTTTGAAGATCTCTGCACCGTGCCGGAGCTGAAAGCCATGTCGCAGCGCATTGCGGTTGCCAAAATGCTCAGCGAGCGCCACGTGTACAGCGACATCGTCGATAAGACCGGCGCTTCCACTGCGACCATCAGCCGTGTCAATCGCTCTTTGAATTACGGCAGCGACGGCTACACGCTGATTTTTGAGCGCCTGTTGACCGGCGGCGGAAAAGAGGACTAATGGCCGGTTACGACGTTTTTGCGCGCTATTACGATGCGTTGACCGCGAACGTGGATTATAAGGACCGCGCGGCGTATTTAAAGAAGCTGCTCGAGCATCTCCACCATGAACCGGGCATCGTCTTAGACCTTGCCTGCGGTACCGGCAGCCTTACGCTGGAGCTTTATAAGCTTGGAATGGATGTGTACGGCGTGGACGGCTCCATCGCCATGCTGTCCGAAGCGAAGGACAAGGCTTACGACATGGAAGCTGATGTGATGTTCCTTTGCCAGAAAATGCAGACGCTCGACCTGTTCGGCACGGTCAACACGGTGTTCTGTTCGCTGGACAGCATCAACCACCTCTCCGGCGAAGCGCAGGTGCAGGCGGCATTTGACCGCGTGGCGTTTTTCATGGATAACGACAGCTGGTTCATTTTCGACGTAAACACGCTCTATAAGCACGAAAAGGTGCTGGGCAACAACACCTATATTTACGACCTTGCGGATATTTACTGCGCATGGCAGAACCGCTATAATCCACAGGATCACAGTGTGGCGATCTCTCTCGATTTCTTTGAGAAAGAGGGCAAGGTCTATACGCGCAGCAGCGAGCATTTCTTTGAGCACGCATACAGCGTGGAGAAGCTGACGGAAATGCTGAAAAAGTCCGGCTTTGATAGGGTGGAGGTCTTCGGTGACCTCTCTTTCGACGCGCCGAAGCCGGAGGAGCAGCGCATTATTTTCGCCGCACACATCACAAACTCACAAAACGGCGTTTTTAAGGACGATATTGCTCCGTAAAACGCTTTGAAAGGAAGAATTTCATTGGATAGGATTATTCGCTGCATCACATCGGACGGTGCACTCATGGCCTCCGCAATCGATTCAAGCGATACGGCATATACCGCGCAGAGGCTGCACGGTCTCAGTGCCACGGCTTCCGCTGCGCTTGGCAGACTGCTTACCGCGGCGTCCGTCATGGGCGCTATGCAAAAGCAAGAGCATGCCACGCTCACGTTGCGCATAAACGGTGGCGGTCCCATCGGCACCGTCACGGCAATTTCCGACAGCCACGGCAATGTGCGCGGCTGTGTGGACAATCCAAACGTAGACGTGCCCCTGAAGCCGAACGGCAAGCTGGACGTCAGCGCCGCAGTCGGTACAGACGGCCGCCTCGGTGTCATCCGCAGTTACGGTACGGGTGAGCCGTATATGGGCCAAGTGGAGCTCGTCAGCGGTGAGATCGCCGAAGACATCACGAATTATTACGCCGTGAGCGAGCAGATCCCCACGGTGTGCGCACTCGGCGTGCTTGTAGACCCGAACACGAACGGTGTGCTGCTTGCAGGCGGTTTGCTTATTCAGGTGTTGCCCGGCGCGCTGCCGCAGGACATTGAAAAGCTGGAAGCGAATATCGCAACGCTGGAGCCTGTCACCACCATGCTTGCAAAGGGCATGACCGTGGAGCAGATGGTCGACACGGCGCTTACGGGCTTTGAAGTCGAAAAGCTGGAGGAAATCCCCGTGCACTACGCCTGCACATGCAGCCGTGAGAAGTATTATAATGCCCTTGCGACCTTGGAGCCGGATGAAATCGATACGCTGCCGGCTGTGGACGGCAAGGTGGAAGCGGTGTGTCCGTACTGCTGCCGCAAGTATTACTTCACAAAAGAGGAGCTGCACGAGCTTGCCGAAAGCGTGCGCGAAAAGCGTAAAAATGTCTCGAAATAACTTTTTTGAAAAAGTTTTGGAAAAGGTATTGACTTTTTAATAAGCATGTGGTAATATATACAACGTCGCTGGAAGACATAAGACTTCAAAAGAACCGCAAGTTCTGTTGAGAGATTTCTGAAAAGCGATGCTGTTTGGGGGTATAGCTCAGCTGGTTAGAGCACCTGCCTTACAAGCAGGGGGTC
>UMHZ01071398.1_pt1 | contig 11851 bp, 9 predicted proteins | sample 1965671 | NCBI WGS metagenome assembly UMHZ01 (sample SAMEA4836111, study PRJEB28245) | human gut metagenome | biome: gut microbiome; material: fecal sample | place: Denmark | collected 2008 | reverse complement strand
ACGTTTTGCAGCTGCTCTGCTTGTTTTCATTTTTGGCATGATATATTCCTCCTTAAAATTATGATTTTTTTTCTGCCAACACCATGCTGATGCTTCTGCCTTCAACCTTTGGTGCTTTTTCCACTACTGCAACCTCTGCAAGACTCTCAGCAAAGTCATCCAGAATATGCTTGCTGGCATTCATATGTGCCATCTCACGTCCACGGAATCTTAAAGTGATTTTTACCTTATCACCTTTGCTTAAGAATTTTTTTGCAGCATTCATTTTGGTGTTCAAATCATTTGAATCAATATTCGGTGACAGGCGAATCTCTTTTAACTCGACCACTTTCTGTTTTTTTCTGGCTTCTTTCTCTTTTCTCGCCAATTCATAACGATACTTACCGTAATCGATAATCTTACATACCGGCGGCTTTGCGGTCGGAGCAATCTTGACCAAATCAAGCTCTGCTTCCTCAGCCAGCTTCATTGCTTCTCTCACTGACATAATGCCAAGCTGTTCTCCGTTTTCTCCGATCAGACGAACTTCTCTGTCTCTGATCTGTTCATTAATCATTAACTCGCTAATGGTATTGCACCTCCAAAATATTATTCTTTACTTGCATTAAAAAAAGTGGATAGGCAGACTATCCACTTTTAATACTCAATACTCGCAAGGTGCGATACTTCAAACAACAGGAATATTCCCGATGCCTTGAATATAAAACCATGAGTCACACGAATGCTGGTGCTCCGGTGAGAGTGGATACTCTACTTTGTTTTCAACAACTATTAAACTATACCACTTCAGAAAATTTCTGTCAAGTACTTTTTAAAGTTTAAGAATGTCCCCTGCTAAGACATTCTTAAACTTTCTATCCTGATATTAATTATTCCTGTGGAAGAACGTATTTACTGATCAGTTCATCTAAGGATACTGCCTGAGCAGAAAGCTCCTCACTGGTAGCAGAGGACTCCTGTGCGGTTGCGGAGTTTGCCTGAACAACCTCCGAAATCTGGTTGACACCCTGTTCTGCCTGATCCATGGCAGTTGCCTGATCTCTGGATACCTGGCTGATATTTCTGGAAGACTCTGCAATCTTGCCGATTCCTTCTACAACCGTTTCAATGGATGCTGCAGCTTTGTCTGCCGCCTTGTTTCCTTCTGCGATCTCCTCTAAGGATCCTTCGATCAGTTCTCTGGTATCTACTGCAGACTTTGTACTCTGCTCTGCTAACTGACGGATCTGGTCAGCAACAACCGCGAATCCTCTTCCTGCCTCTCCTGCTCTTGCTGCCTCAATGGAAGCATTTAAGGAAAGCAGGTTTGTCTGGGATGCGATATCCTCAATCTCAGAAATGATGTTCTCGATATTTTTGGATGTCTCGTTGATGCGTGTCATTGCATCTACCATTGCTGTCATCTGCGCACGGCTGTTGTCAGCTTCGTCTGCATACTGTTTTGCCTGTACATAGGACTCATGTGCCTGATCTGCTGCTTTTTCAATGTTCTCTGTGATGCTTGTGATCGTAGCCTGTAACTCTTCTACTGCACCTGCCTGCTCAGTAGCACCCTCTGCAAGACTCTGGGATGCCTCTGCAAGGTTTGTAGAACCTGCAGATACCTGGCTGGATGCATCTTCAATAGAACGTAATGTAACGATCATCTGATTCTTCATATCACGCATGGCAAGAAGTAATTTTTCAAATTCACCCTGATATACTTCCGGACAGTCTGATTTGATATCAAAGTTACCGCTTGCCATATCAGCAAGATGTTTGCCACAGTCAGCGATAACTATATTTAATGTTTCTTTCATCTCATTTGCTGTCTGGATTATGTCAGCCACCTCATCATGCGTATCTACTATCGGGAATGGATCTGTGAGGTTACCTTTTGCAAATGTTGTAAAACGGTCGCTTAACGCACCAAGAGGTACTGCGATTCCTTTTGCAATGGAACTTCCCATTCTCATTGCCTGTGCAAATGCAAATACAATACTTGCAACAATCACAATAAGGAAAATAATACTAATGGCAGAAAGTCTTGCCGCAAGGGAGTCTCCTTCGTTTACGTTTGCATCCAGCAAGTCCGCTGTAAGGCTGTAAACCTGCTCATACAATGGATCTACGGTATCGTTCATCATTTGCTGGGCTTTGATGCTGTCTTCTTTGTCCGTGGAAGCGCCGATCTCCATCGCTTGGGCTTCTGCATCCCAGTACTGCTGAACAAGTGTGTTCACCTGCTCATAGAGATCTTTCTCAGTGCCTGTCACACAGGTGTTCGCAACTATAGCCCAGTAATCATCAAACTTCTGTTTCTTTTCATCATGTATCTGTTTCATGGTTGCGATCATATCAGTATCATTGTAACCAATCACACCGCGCGCTGCCGATCTCGCATCTGCAAAAACGATCATTGCCTTTCCGATATCACCCTGCGAAAAACCATAATTAGTAAGTGCATGTTTATACTGCGTAGATATAATAAGCATCATAATTGCTCCAATAACACCTGCAATGGATGCAAGCAACGCAACGACTGTGAAACATTTTTTCAGCCGTTCCTGAATTTTTAGATTCTTATACATAACCTTTTCCTCCTGTTTGTACGCTTTATTTACTATGTCTGTCAGGTATTGTCATCGATAAGCTGCTTTATCCCCTGCTGCTCGGACTGTGGCATCAGTTTTGACACCTCAAACATCACGATCAGCTGCTTATCATAGGATGCCACATCATTAAAGCAGCTCTGATTGGCATTCATGATCGTCGGCATCGGAATCACCTGTTTTTCATTTACATCAATGATCTCACGGACACTCTCTACTTCAAGACCAATCTTCATGCCATTCATACTTGCCACAATAACATTTTTTATATCCTGTTTTGGATATCCGAAATAGTCAGCAAGATTACATATCGGAACGATATCACCATGCAGATTCACGATTCCTTCGATATGCGCAGGTGCATTTGGAACACCTACCACACTCATTCTTGTTTCAATCGACTCGACATCATCCACTGGTATTCCAAACCGGACATTATTGAGCATAAACGTCAGTAATTGCATTCTCTCACCTTCTTTGCTGTATTTTTGCCTATAAAAAACCATCTTATGGTTATTGTACCATTTTAGTAAAATATGTAAACTATTTTTTTATACTTTTTTTAATTTTTTGACAAATATATTTCATTCATGCTACGATAACACCATCTGCTGACTGTTTTTACAGTCACTTATTAATAATATGAAAGGACTTACAGACTATGGATAATAGAATTGTTGACCTGCACGTACATTCCACGGAATCAGATGGCACCTTTACTCCCACTGAGGTTATCGCAGAAGCCAAAAAAGCTGGTCTTTCCGCTATCGCCCTGACTGACCATGATACCGCCACAGGTATAAGAAAAGCTATGGGCGCCGCAAAGGAAGCCGGTATCGAGCTGATCCCGGGCATTGAGCTTTCCACTGCTTACACGTTTCCGGAAAAAAAACAGGAAAAGGAAATCCACATCGTCGGTCTCTACATTAACCCGGATGACCCGGAACTCTTAAAAATGACTGCTGAATTCCGCGAATGCCGGGATAAACGCAATGAAAAAATGATCGCTGCCCTGCAGGAAGAAGGATTTCCAATTACTATGGAAGCCCTTCTGGCAGAGAATACGGACAGTGTTATTACGCGTGCAAACATCGCGCGTTTCCTTTATGAACATGGATGGATCAAATCCGTTTCCGAAGCCTTCGACAAATACATTGGCGATGACTGCCGCTGCTATGTCGGACGTTTTAAAGTATCTCCCATGGAAGCCGTGTCCCTTATTAAAAAAACCGGAGGAATTGCAATTCTTGCACACCCGCTGCTTTATCATCTGGGTGTAGAACAGCTGCAGTTGCTGATTGATGACTTAAAAACTGTGGGGCTTGATGGCATTGAAGCGATCTACTCTACCTATACCACCGGGGAAGAGCAGCTTGTCAAACGCATTGCAAAAGAAAACGACCTGCTTATCAGCGGCGGTTCCGATTTTCATGGTGAAAACAAACCCGCAATAAAGCTTGGAACCGGACGTGGGCATCTTTATATTCCATATTCTGTCCTGACCGATATCAAAGCGCGCGCCGGGAAGTAACACCATTTCACGGATTGCAAAAAATGTCTGTCCTATAAAATAAATTTCTCGATCACCTCGGCAATGGCGTCATGATTATTGTCATTTACTGTGACATAATCCGCTGCCGCCTTTGCTTTTTCGGTGGCATTCTTCACTGCGACCCCGATACAGGCCGTCTTTATCATCGGCACATCATTATCCTCATCCCCGACTGCAACCGTCGCATCCATCGGCATATTAAGGATCTTTGTCAGTTCTAAAATACCAGTTGCCTTGCTCGTATTTTTCGGACTGTACTCTAAATACTGACTGCTGGAAAAAAAGCTGTTACATTTTCCCTTTTCCCAGTTCAGATTTTTCTTTTGAAAACGTTCTAACTTGTCTCTCTGATCTAATGAGATCAGCATAACCTTCTGTGGTTCTTCCTCTAAAGCATCCAGGATATTTGGTGATATCTTATAAGAAATACGCGCCTGTTTCACATAGTAATCCAGTTCTTTCGTATGCTTTGTGGTAATAAGATCCGTGCTGTTATATGTCTGCACATACAGGCCCGCACGTTTTGCCTTATCAAAAAGTTCCTGCACAATCTCAATCGGCAGCGAACGCTTTAACAGTACACGGTCTGCTGCGCAGTCATAAAGTACTGCGCCATTAAATGCGATCATATAGCAGCCCGGTGTGTTTAACCCCAGTTCTCTTGCAACTTCTCTTGCTGTTTCAACCGGTCTTCCGGTTGCAAGTGCTATGTAATGCCCCGCCTCTAACATTCTGTGGATAGCCTCACGGTTTTTTTGCGTGATGCTTTTATCATCACACAATAATGTGGCATCCAGATCCACACATAAAATTTTGTGATTCATAAACCTCTCCCCTTCTTATCGGTAAAATACTGCTATTCTGCAGGTTCCGCCGGAATAAATACCCGTTCCCGGTACACATGATCCTGTTTCGGAACTGCTGCAACCGCTTCCTCACAGAACTGCATCTGTGAATTGACTAAAACTTTTCCTCTTTTATCAATTTTCTCATAATTTCCATCTGATTTCAAGAGATGAGCCTTTGTATTATCAGATAATTCAACTTCGAGAATGTGTTTTGCAGATTTTTTTGCCTCATCATCCAGAACAGGGAACAATATTTCAACACGGCGGTCCAAGTTACGCGGCATCCAGTCCGCACTTCCCATATACACCTCGTCTGCCCCGTTATTCTCAAACCAGAAAATTCTGCTGTGCTCTAAAAAATTTCCGACAATCGAGCGCACTTCTATATTTTCACTCACACCCTTGATGCCAACTTTTAAGCAACAGATACCACGCACGATCAGCTGAATTTTTACCCCTGCTGCCGATGCCTCATAAAGTGCCGCAATGATCCCCGGGTCACAGAGCGAATTCATTTTCGCGACAATGCGTGCCGGCTGTCCGCATTTCGCATGTGCTGTCTCTCTGCCGATCAGTTTCATAAATTTATTACGAAGCCAGATCGGTGCCAGGGAAAGTTCATTCCAGGAAAGCGGCTCGGAATAACCGGACAGCATGTTAAATACCGCTGTCGCATCTTCGCCGATCGCCTCGTTACAGGTAAAAATTCCACAGTCAGTATATAATTTTGCCGTTGAATCGTTATAGTTTCCGGTTCCAAGATGAACATATCTGCGGATACCGTCCTCCTCCCTGCGGACAACAAGCGCAATCTTACTGTGCGTTTTCAGACCCACCAGTCCATAGATAACATGGCAGCCTGCCTGCTCAAGTTTTTTTGCCCAGACGATGTTATTCTCCTCATCAAAACGTGCTTTTAACTCCACTAAAACCGATACCTGTTTACCATTTTCTGCCGCCTGTGCCAAAGATGCAATGATCGGCGAATTGCCGCTGACACGGTAAAGTGTCTGTTTGATTGCAAGAACATCCGGGTCTGATGCCGCCTGACGGATAAAATCAACGACCGGATCAAAGGTCTGATAAGGATGATGTAAGAAGATATCGCCCTTCCGGATCAATTCAAAGATATTTTCTCCCGGTTCGATCTTTGGATTTTTCTGCGGCGTATACGGTTTATAGCGCAGATGATCACAGCCGGGAAGTCCATACATTTTCATCAGAAATGTCAGATCGATCGGCCCCTGGATACAGAAGATATCTTCTTCTGCAACTTTCAGTTCATCCTTTAAGAAACGCAGCAGGCGTTTGTCAATTCCACTCTCCACCTCAAGACGGATCACTTCTCCCCACTGTCTCATTTTTAACTGTTTCTGGATCTCTTTTAACAGATCCTCCGCCTCGTCCTCATCGATCGTCAGATCGGCATTCCGCATGATACGGTACGGATAAGCACAGAGCACTTCATAATTTAAGAACAGTTTGTCAATATTTTTCTCGATGATCTGCTCTAACAGGATAAAGCACTTTGCATTTTCTTCCTCTGACGGGATCTGTACCAGTCTCGGAAGGACCCCCGGAACCTGTACCGTTGCAAAATCCAGTTCCTGTTTTTCGCTCTTTGTATTCTTTTTAGAAAGAAGTGCCGCAATATTTAACGTCTTATTGCGGATCAGCGGAAACGGACGCGATGCATCTACCGCCATCGGTGTCAGTACCGGATAGACATTTTCCTCAAAATAACGGTCCACAAACTTTTTCTGTTCCTCAGTCAGATCTTCAAACGCATCTATAATATGGATCTGTTCTTTCTTAAGTAACGGAAGCAGCGACCTGTTATAAGTGTTGTACTGCAGATCTACCATCTCCCTTGTTTTTTCGTTGATGGCAGCAAGCTGTTCTGAAGCCGTCATTCCGGCAATGTCTTTCTTCTTATAGTTAGCATGTACCATATCTTTTAAGGAAGCAACACGCACCATGTAAAATTCATCCAGATTTGAGGAAGTGATACTGACAAATTTCAGGCGTTCCAAAAGCGGGATACTCTTATCGCGTGCTTCATTTAATACGCGGTTATCAAATTTTAACCAGCTTAATTCTCTGTTTTCGTAATACTGTGGATTTTTAAAATCTTTTTCTTTTTCCATAGTGTCCTCCATTTAATACACACGTTTCTCCTTTACCACCGGTTTTATGCTGAATATGTTTTCAAAGTAAGAAACCTTCGCATCAAACAGTGCTTTTTCCAGTGCGATATCATCATCTGTCTCGATTGTGATCACCAGTTCTTTTCCTTTTACTGCTGCACGCACATTTTTGAATTTCTGCTTATGGCTGCGGTCCATCGCATTGGATACGCGTAAAATTGCAGAAAGTTTTGCAATGACAACATAACTCTCACGGCTGATATCACTCTCAAAATCTTCATAGGCCGGCAGCGGATAGGTATTGTATAAAACCGTATACGCCACGATCTCACGTTCCATATGTGTAAGACCGATGATTTCCGACGCCATAATAATGTCATAGGAACACAGCGGTCCGTTTGCAAGACTGATATACTTTCCGCAGTCATGCAGGATTGCTGCCACCTGAAGTAAAAGCCGCTCTCTCTTTCCCAGTCCATGGATTTTTTTCATTGTGTCAAAAATCAGCGTTGCCATCTGTGTCAGTGCATCAATATGCGGTGAGTAGCTCATATAGCGGGCGGACAGATTCCTTGCAGCCGAGATGACATCAGCGTCAAAATCATGGACCGGTTTGCATAGCTTATGCTTCTGTGCATAATCATATGCAATACCATCGCTCACAATGACACCCGGTGCCCAGATTTTTTCGGCTTTCATTTTGCGCGCCATGCATTTAAAAATGATCATGTACGGAATGATCAGGGAATCATTTTCATTTGATAAATTTAATTCTTCCGAAATCTGTTCCACAGTCTTTTTGTCAAGATCATCCAGAAATGCCAGAAAATCATTGGTTTCCATCAGATTTTCATGTTTCTTCCCGGTGACTTTTCCGGCAACCTCCATGATATAATCTCCGATTATGATCAGATTCTTCACTTTTACCTGTTCCGTGAACATTGCCATAAACACATTTAACTCTTTTTCTACCAGTTCTTCAATCTGCAGCTCATACTGCTCTAAGCTGCAGCTTTTTTTTGCAAGCTGTTCCTGCATGCGTATGGTGCCAAGTCCAAGATGCTGTGTCGTAATGACTTTGCCCTTTGAAAAGATAGTAATCTGCATGCCGCCGCCACCGACATCCACGACTGCTGCCCCCGTTTTGATCAGTTCCTCAAACTCACTTCGCATCGCAACCGATTTGTAGCTGATAAAGCGGTGTTCCGAGTTGCTTAAAACATGTACCGTCAGTCCGGTACGAATGCGGATCTGGTCTAAGATGAACAATTCATTGCTCACATCGCGGAGTGCTGCAGCCGCATATGCCTCGTAGCCATCCACCTGATACTCTTTCATGATCTTCGTGAACTGCTCTAACGTGTCACAGAGTGCTTCCACCAGCTCATATCCGATCACACCGCGTGAATACGCATCCCGCCCAAGCTCGATCCTGCTTCTGATATAATCAATTTTGCGGATGTTTTTTCTGGCAGAGATCTCAAAAATTTTCAGGCTCACCTCATAAGAGCCGATATAAATCGCTGCAAATGTATGAATTGCCATATTTTATCCTCCTGCTTCATGCGTACATGTTATTCCTGTTTTCCAAGCAGATAATTAATAAACTGCTGTGCTGTTCTTCCGGAGAGTCCGCCGTGGGCAAGTTCCCATTTATTTGCCTCGGCAAGAAGTGTCTCCTCATCCATGGTGATACCGTTTTTCTCTGCAAGGGATACCACGATATGCTGGAATTCTTTTTTGCCCGGTGCACCAAAATAAATGGAAACGCCAAATCTTGCATACAGAGACAACTTTTCCTGTACGGTATCGGAAGTATGCATGTCCTCTCTCACTTCCTCTTTGTCGGAGAATGTCTCGCGGATCAGATGACGTCTGTTTGAGGTCGCATAGATCAAAACATTGTCCGGTTTCTTCTCAAGTCCTCCCTCGATCACCGCTTTTAAGTATTTATACTCGATCTCAAATTCCTCAAATGACAGATCATCCATATAAATGATAAATTTGTAATTGCGGTTTTTGATCTGTGCGATCACATCATTTAAGTCGCAGAACTGATGCTTGTACACCTCGATCAGACGCAGTCCCCTGTCATAATACTGATTGGCGATTGCCTTAATACTGGTGGACTTTCCTGTTCCTGCATCTCCGTAAAGCAGGCAGTTATTTGCCTCCTTTCCGCGGACAAAGCTCTCTGTATTGTCGATCAGTTTCTGTTTTGCGATCTCATATCCGACCAGATCATCTAATTTTACATGTGCAATGTTTGTGATCGGTACGATCTGTGCTCCATCCTCTTTATGCAGCACACGAAATGCTTTATGTAAGCCTAATTTTCCAACACCAAATTCTCCGTAGAACTCTGTAACAGCATCCTTAAAATCACCTGCATCTGCCGCCTGCTCTAATTTTACTGTCAGTTCACAGATACGGTCACGGATTCTTTTATTAAAAAGCTTTCCGCTGTCGCCTGCACTCTCATAATGAAGCAGTGCATCCATGCAGTCGATCTCATAATCTTTTGCCAGCTCTGTAAAATCAAAATCAAATAAATCTTTCATGATCTTAAAATCATGCAGTGCAATCTGATTGACGGAGCCTTCCATACCACCCCGGATCTCACATCCACGGCTGTATGCGTTCTCGTTATTGACCAGAATAAATGCAATAAAATTATGCCAGAGATTTCCTTTAAATCCATGACTTACTGCAAGTTCGGACAACTGGTTAAAACATTCGTAAAGCAGTGCCTCGATATCCTCTCTGTTATAATATTCATTCTCATAGTTTTCCATGATCCATGCCATGTTATAAAATAATTTTCCATTTTCAAAGTTTTTATATAAGATCAGGTTTTTTGTACTTTTCATGTTTTGCTCCATTTCTTCGTGTGCAAATCTTATTTCCACAAATTTCTTTCGTTCTAATAATTTCCAAGAATCTTAAGTCCAAGCGTTTCCTCTGTCAGACCTCTTAAGGCATTCTGCACTGCTGCATCATTTAAATTACCCTCAAAGTCGACAAAGAAACGGTACTCCCAGTTTTTCCCCTGTACCGGTCTTGATTCAATGTGGTTCATGTTGATGCCATTGTAAATAAAATGGGACAGCATATGGTAAAGGGAACCACTCTCATGCATACCTTCAAAGCAGATACTGATCTTTTCCGCCTTTGAAGTGAAAACGCGTTTGCCGGATACGATAATAAAACGGGTCGCATTCATCCTATTATCCTGAATACATTCATCCAGCACTTTCAGTCCATAGATATCAGCAGTCAGGCTGCTTGCGATCGCCGCCTTATGTTTTTTGCCGTCCTCTTTTACTTTTTTTGCCGCCATGGCAGTATTTTTCAGACTATGTTTTTCCCATTCCCGGTGGCTCTCAAGATATCTGCCGCACTGCATCAGTGCCTGCGGGTGGGAATAGACATCCGTGATATCGGAAAGTTCTGCATCCGGAAGTCCAAGCAGTGCATGATTGATCTGGATAATCTGCTCCCCGACGATGCAGTTATCGTATTCTACCATCAGGTCATAATTTTCAGATACGATGCCCGCTGAAGAATTCTCAATCGGAAGCACCGCATAATCTGCCTCTCCGTTTTTGATCGCCTCCATGGCATCACGCCAGGTTTCCACATGATAACTGTCCGTCTGCTCTCCAAAGTACTCTCTCAATGCAAGCTGGCTGTACGCACCCTCTGTCCCCTGAAACACAATACGCGCATTGTGATAATCTAAACTTTCCACTTCTGTAAAATCCGGTTTTTCATACATTCCATGCGCTGTCAAAAGCTGATACTGGCGTTTTCTGCTCATCGACATAATCTGCTCAAACAATTCACGGATCCCGTGTTTATTAAAATCTGTTTTGCCAAGTGCTGTCAGCGTTGCAAGTTTTGAATCTTCGCGTTCTTTATCAAATACTTTTTTGCCGGTATTGATCTTATATTCTGCAACACCCGCAGCAATCTCCATTCTCTCCTGATATAAATCTACGATCTGTCTGTCAATGACATCAATCTGGTCTCTTAATTCTTTTAAATCTTTCATGGATTCCACCTTTATTTTTAGTATTACTTCTACTATATTACATTAACGTAGCAAAATCAAGGGCAGAAAAAGTCATATTCCATATGAAAAATATAGTATTCGTGCTCTGAAAATGCTATAATAAACACAGATGAGAAGCAAATCAAACACATTGTCACGTCAGCATAAAATGCTCTCAGAATGGAGGCCTTATGAAAAAAGTTATCACGATTCTCTTAATTATCCTCGTACTCGCCGCCGGTGTCGGTTTTGGTGTCTACCACCACAAATCAAACGAGACAAAATTCAATGACGATTACATAAACGGCAACACGGCTGGCAATCTCTACAATGCCGGCATCTTCTGCACGGCAGCTGATGGTACGATTTATTTTGCAAACCCTTCCGACAGCAGCAAACTATACTCAATGAACAGCGACGGTTCAGACCTTACAAAGATTTCTGATGATGTTGCCACCTTTATCAATGCAGATGACAATTATATTTACTATGTGCGCAACAATCCGGTTTTTACCGAACCGTTTTCATTTTTGACGATCAATACAGACAGTCTCTGCCGGCTTGACCGCAGCAAGCATAAAAAAAGCATTCTCCTTGATTCTTCCGCGAGTCTTTATGCCTCTTTAGTCGGAAATAAGGTTTATTACCTTCACTATGAT
>UMHZ01030784.1_pt1 | contig 11862 bp, 9 predicted proteins | sample 1965671 | NCBI WGS metagenome assembly UMHZ01 (sample SAMEA4836111, study PRJEB28245) | human gut metagenome | biome: gut microbiome; material: fecal sample | place: Denmark | collected 2008 | reverse complement strand
TTATTCCCACTCAATAGTCGCGGGGGGCTTGGAGGTAATATCGTAGACGATGCGGTTGATGTGGGGCACCTCGTTGACGATACGGACGGAGACCCGGTCCAGCACATCGTAGGGGATCCGGGTCCAGTCGGCGGTCATGAAGTCCGTGGTGGTGACGCTGCGGAGGGCCAGAGTATAATCATAGGTCCGGCCATCGCCCTGCACACCTACGGAGCGCATATTGGTCAGCACCGCGAAATACTGGCTCATGGCGCTCTCCAGATGCGCCTTGGCGACCTCGTCCCGGAAGATAAAATCCGCCAGGCGCAGAATATCCAGCTTTTCCTTCGTCACATCCCCCAGGCAGCGGATGGCAAGGCCGGGGCCGGGGAAGGGCTGGCGCATCACCAGATACTCCGGCAGACCCAACTCACGGCCCAACTGCCGCACCTCGTCCTTAAAGAGCATCCGCAGAGGCTCGATGATCTCCTTGAAATCCACATAATCCGGCAGACCGCCCACATTGTGATGGCTCTTGATCACGGCTGCGTCACCTGCGCCGGACTCGATCACATCCGGGTAAATCGTACCCTGAGCCAAGTAATCCACCTGGCCGATTTTTTTTGCTTCCGCCTCAAAGACCCGGATGAATTCCTCGCCGATGATCTTCCGTTTGCGCTCCGGCTCGCTGACGCCGGCCAGCTTGCTCAAAAACAGTTCCTCCGCGTTGACCCGGACGAAGTTGATGTCCCACTTTCTGAAGGCCGCCTCTACCTCGTCTCCCTCATTGAGACGCATGAGGCCGTGGTCCACAAATACGCAGGTCAGCTGATTGCCTACAGCCTCCGCTATCAGCGCCGCCGCCACGGAGGAATCCACGCCGCCGGAGAGGGCCAGCAGCACCTTGCCGTCCCCCACCTTTTCCCGGATCTGACGGATGGCAACATCCTTATAATCCCCCATGGTCCACTGCCCCTTTGCGCCGCAGACCTCATAGAGGAAGTTGCGGAGCATGGCGGTGCCGTAGGCGGTGTGATTCACCTCCGGGTGGAACTGGACGCCGTAAAAGCCCCGACGCTCGTCACAGATGGCCACGTTGGGACAGGCGTCGGAATGGGCCACCAGTTCAAAGCCCTCCGGCACCTTCTCCATATAGTCGCCGTGGCTCATCCAGGTAACGCTCTCGGCAGGCAGGCCCTTGAACAGCTTGCAGTCGGTGCGGAAATAGGTCTCCGTCTTGCCGTACTCCCGGGCGGAATCCGCCGTAGCCGCCGTCACCCGGCCGCCCAGATTGTGGGCGATGAGCTGACAGCCGTAGCAAATGCCCAGAATGGGGATCCCCAGCTTGAAAATCTCCGGGTCTGCCTGCGGGGACGCGGGATCGTACACACTGTTGGGCCCGCCGGTAAAGATAATGCCGATGGGGGCCATCGCCTTGATCTCCGCCACTGGGGTGGTGTAGGGCCTGACCTCGCAGTATACGCTGCATTCCCGGACCCGCCGGGCGATAAGCTGATTATACTGACCTCCGAAATCGAGTACTAAAACGGTTTGTGATGCCATAGAGACCTCCTGAAAAATAACGATTCAGATATTGCGGCTTTATGCGTTTTCACGCTCCAGCGCCGCCTGGACAAAGCCCTTGAACAGCGGATGAGCATGGTTGGGGCGGGACTTGAATTCCGGGTGATACTGAACGCCCACAAAGAACGGCTGGTCCGCCAGCTCCACCGTCTCCACCAGCCGCCCATCGGGGGACAGCCCGGAGAGGACCAGTCCCGCGGAGGTGAGGGCCTCCCGGTAGTCGTTGTTGAATTCGTAGCGGTGGCGGTGACGCTCGGAGATCTCCAGCGTGCCGTAGCACCGCTCCATGGTGGTGCCGGGCCGGATCACACAGGGATAGGCCCCCAGCCGCAGCGTGCCGCCCTTGTCGATCTCGTCGCTCTGTCCCGGCATGAAGTCGATGACCTTGTTTTCGCACAGCTCGTTGAACTCGCCGGAATCCGCATCGGTGATCCCGGCGGCGTGGCGTGCATATTCGATCACAGCGATCTGCATTCCCAGGCAGATGCCGAAATAGGGAACATGGTGCTCCCGGGCGTATTTCGCCGTCAGGATCATGCCGTTGATCCCCCGCTGGCCGAAGCCGCCGGGGACGATGATGCCGTCCAACGCACCCAAAACCGCCTCCGCATCGCTTTCCGTAATGGTCTCGGAGTCGATCCAGCGGATGTCCACCTCAGCCCCCAGAGCATAGCCCGCATGGCGCAGTGCCTCTGCCACGGAGAGATAGGCGTCATGAAGCTGAACGTATTTGCCCACCAGACCGATGGTCACACGTCTGTCCGCATGTTTGATCCGCTCCACCATGTGTTCCCACTCCGTCAGCTCCGGGGCCGGGGCGTCGATGCCCAACTCCCGGCAGACCACAGAGGAAAAGTTGAACTGCTCCAGCATCAGCGGCGCTTCATACAGGCAGGGCAGCGTGATGTTCTCAATGACGCAGTCGGGCTTTACATTGCAGAACATGGAGATTTTCTGAAAAATAGAAGGCTCCAGCGGCTCGTCGCACCGGAGGACGATGAGGTTTGGATTGATCCCCATGCCCTGAAGCTCCTTGACAGAGTGCTGGGTGGGCTTGGACTTGTGCTCATCGGAGCCCCGGAGGAAGGGCACCAACGTCACATGGATAAAGAGGCTGTTCTCCCGGCCCACCTCCAGAGAGATCTGCCGGACGGCCTCCAGAAAGGGCTGGGACTCAATATCGCCGATGGTGCCGCCGATCTCGGTGATGACCACGTCGGCGTCCGTTTGCTTACCCACCCGATAGACAAATTCCTTGATCTCATTGGTGATGTGGGGGATCACCTGCACGGTGGAGCCCAGATACTCCCCCCGGCGCTCCTTGTTCAGAACGTTCCAGTACACCTTGCCGGTGGTGAGGTTGGAGTATTTGTTCAGATCCTCGTCGATGAACCGCTCATAGTGGCCCAGATCCAGATCCGTTTCCGCGCCGTCCTCGGTGACGTAGACCTCGCCGTGCTGATAGGGGCTCATGGTGCCGGGGTCCACGTTGATGTAGGGGTCCAGCTTCTGAGCGGCCACCTTCAGCCCTCTTGTCTTTAAAAGGCGACCCAGAGACGCCGCGGTAATGCCCTTCCCCAACCCGGATACCACGCCGCCGGTCACAAAAATGTATTTCGTCATACGTCCTCCTCCGAAAATTTCACGTTCTGTCTACGCAGTCCCGCTTTGGCAGTTTTTATTTATAAGTCGACAAGATCTGCTCCGCCACGGCCCGCTTCGTCACACAGCGATCCATCGCCTGCTTTTCGATGTATCGGTGGGCCTCCTGCTCCGTCATATTCAGTTCCCCGATCAGCAGCCACTTGGCCCGGTTCACAAGGCGGATCTCCTCCATTTTTTCCTCAATGGTGGCATTCTTCTTTTCCAGCCCCCGCAAACGCTCCCGGGTACCGCACAGCAGCCGCAGGGATTGGGTAAACAGCTGGGTCGACATAGGCTTGGACAGCACCAGAACGCCCTGTGGCGTCAGCCGTCCGTCAATATCCGGAAAATGCTCTGCCTTCACCAGCAGCAGTACCCCGGCGGCGCTGTGCTGGCAGATATCCTGCGCCAGTCGGGTGCCGAACTCATCCGGCAGCGGCGTGTTGATCACCACCAGATCGTAGCTGTTTTCCAGCAGCTCCCGGCGGGCACCGGCGGCGTCCGTCAGCACCGTGACCGGCCAATAGAACCGCTCCGGCAGAAGGCCCCGGACGGATTCATTGAATTTTGCGGAGGCGGACACCACCAGAACGCTGTACGCATGGCCAAGCTCCATCGTTGTCCCCCTCCTTTTCTATGTTTTTTACCGCGTGCTTTCTGAGCGGTCAGGTATAGTATTGGATGATCGCTGCAGGAAGATGTTCTTTGATAAAATCACTGGCGGCGGCAGCTGCCTTGGCCTCCGCCCAGGTCTCCGGCAGTCTGCGGTACCGGGCCCGGATCTCCTCCGGCGCCGTGTAGAGGTTCAGATCCGCCGCAGGCGGCAGCTGCATGTTGTGAGCAACGCCCTCCATTCCCGCCCGAATCAGCAGAACAAAGGCCAGATACGGGTTGCACAGCGGGTCCGGAGACCGCAGTTCCGCCCGCCGGTATTCCCCCACCGCCGCCGGGACCCGGATGAGCTGAGAGCGGTTCTCAGCGGACCAGGAAAGATAGCCGGGTGCCTTCCAGCTTCCAAAGCGGCGGTAGGATTCCTCCGTGGGGTTCAGGAACGCCGTCATGGCCTCCACATGGGCCAGCACCCCGGCAAGGACCTGGGGCATCACGTCCCGCTTATCCTCGCTGACAGCGGAGAAGTTGATGTGCATTCCGTTGCCCGCCTTGTCTGCCAGAGGCTTGGGTCCGAAATCGGCATACAGCCCGTTCCGGGCCGCCACCGTATCCACAGCCGCCCGGAAGGTCACGGCGTTATCCGCCGCAGTGACCGGGTCTGCATAGCGGAAATCAATTTCGTTCTGGCCGGGGCCCTCCTCATGGTGAGAGCTTTCCGGCCGGATGCCCATGCGCTCCAGCGTCAGGCAGGCCTCCCGGCGGACATTCTCCCCCTTGTCTGCCGGGGCAATGTCCATGTAACCGGCACGGTCATAGGGAATTTTGGTAGGCTCGCCGTCCTCGTCCAGCCGGAACAGATAGAATTCCATCTCCGTTCCGAAGGCAAAGGTCAATCCGGCCTTTTTGGCGTCCTCTACCGTTTTTTTCAACAGGCTCCGGGCGTCCGCGCCGATGACGGTGCCGTCTGGCTGGGTCACGGCGCAGAACATCCGCACCACCCGTCCATGCTCCGGCCGCCAGGGCAGCACACAGAGGGTGGACGGGTCCGGGCGCAGCAGCAGATCAGAGTGGACCTCCCCGCCGAAGCCGGGAATGGCGGAGCCGTCGATGGCGATACCGTACTGGAAGGCCCGGTCCAGTTCCTCCGGCATAATGGCGATATTTTTCTGGCGGCCCGCCGCGTCGCAGAAGGCCATGCGGATGAACTTCACGTCCTCCTCCGCCGCATACTGCTTGATCTCCTCAACCGAATACTGCATATTGTCTCCGCCTTTCCGTTATGGTTTCCGTATGCATGCCCGGCGATCCAGGCCCCCTCATTTTTTGATGCAACTGTTATAGCACACCTTTTTATGAATTTACAATATGTAAAACAGAAAAAAATCATGGTTTTCCGAGACTTATTCTCCGTCATGCTCACACATTGGAGGCTGCTGCCGGTCTGGTCTCCTGTCCTGTTTTGCGCTCTGCGGCGATTCTTTTCCAACCGCCAGCCCGTTCTGCAACAAAAAAGGCGTCCACTTCCAACGGGAGCCATGCTCCCGCTGAAAATGAACGCCTTTGCTCATTTTGTATTCAAAAAAGACCTGATTCAACAAATTAGGTTAAATCGTACCATGTGCGTCCGCGCTTGTCAATCATTTTTCTGTCGAACACGGTGCAAAAAGGAGGGCCTTCGCCCTCCCTTTTGTCCTTGGCTACCTCTTATACCGTGCCGGTGACGATCAGCTCGCTGACGCCGGGGGTCACGGCCCATGCCCCGGTCACCGGGTCCTGGGTATACGTGGCCGCGGGAACGGTGATCTGCCCCGCTGTTGTAGCGAACAGACCTGTGGTCCCGTCATAGGTGTACTGCGTACCGGCAGTCCAGGGTGCACCGTTGTAGGTCACCGTGAGACCGTTGAGAACCGGATCGAAGGTATCCCGGAGGATCACATCGTCCGTCGCGGTAACGGGAGTATTGCCGGTGTTCTGGATGGTAAAGGTGTAGGTGATCCGGCCGTTCTCCGCTACCACCGTGGGATTCAGCCCCTTGGTGATGGACAGTCTCGGGCTGCTCACCGCGCCAACTGTCTCCTCCGCCGTCACAGGTGCGGCCAGCCCGCCGCCGGTCACGGTGATGGTGTTGACAATACTGGACTCCGCTGCCAGCGGCGCGTAGCGGGTCACCTCCGTCTCGTAGATCACAAGGGCGCTGCCCCCGGCAGGGACCGTGATGCCGGTAACGGTCATGGGCGGTCCGGCGTTGACGACCGGAGCGGCTTGCAGCGCGCCGTTCACATAGTACCGAACGCTGCCCGGCAAATAGGCCAGCGGATACAGGGTCGCTCCGCCAAAGGCGTAGCCGCCCAGGTTGTCGGAAATGGTCAGGCCCGTCAGGGGCGTGACGCCGCTGTTGGTAAGGCTGACCACATACGTGACCGTCCCACCCGGCTCGTAATTCTCCCGCACCGCCGTTTTCGCGGCGGTCAGGACCTCCCTCAGCTCCCCGGTGACAATGTTGGAATTGACGGTGCCGCCGGTATAGGTGAGGGTCGCCATATTCTGAAAGGATGTGGGCATAAAACAAGCCTCCTTAAAATCGCTCAGATTCGCGCGTCTGCGCGTTCCATTCTATGCGCCGGAACAGCACACGGTCCCCCGCCATTCTCTAAAAGCAATAAAAAAAACAGCCCACCTTTGGCACTTTCGGAAAAAATCTGGTTTTGCCGTGGGAAAGCGTTGATTTTTTTGGGGAACCGTGCTATCTTGATAACAAGCGAAATCGTTTTCTTGCGGATGTAGTTTTCGCATGTCTGTTAACGGACACAGAAAAATCCGTTTGCGCTTTCGCCAACCTTTTCCCCGCAAACCATTTTCTATTTGTACGCTTATCCAAATAATGATCCTAAATATTCATAAGGAGGACGTTTTATGTTTGATCCGAAAACTGTTTCCCTGGGTATTGCTCCCATCGGCTGGTGCAATGACGATATGCCGGAGCTGGGTGCCGAGAACACCTTCCAGCAGACCGTCAGCGAGATGGCTCTGGCCGGCTTCACCGGCTGCGAGATCGGCAACAAGTATCCCACCGACCCCGCTGAGCTGAAGAAGGCTCTGGACCTGCGCGGTATGCGCATCGCCAGCCGCTGGTATTCTTCCTTCATCCTGACCCGTTCCATGGAGGAAGAGGAGAAGGACTTCATCGCCAACCTGGACTTCCTGGAGGCTGTCGGCGCAAATCACATCAACGTCTCCGAGCAGAGCTACTCCATCCAGGGCAAGGTGGACGTGCCCATCCTCACCGGCGGCCACAAGCATGTCATGAACGATGAGGAGTGGGATCGCTTCTGCAAGGGTCTGAACCGTCTGGGCCAGATCGCTTCCGAGCGTGGCTTCAAGCTGTGCTTCCATCATCACATGGGCACCGTGGTCCAGACCAGCGAGGAGACCGACCGCATGATGTCCAACACCGATCCCCGGTATGTGTTCCTCTGCTATGATACCGGCCACTTCACCTTCGCCGGCGAGGACCCCCTGGCCATGCTGAAGAAGTATGTGGACCGCGTGGGCCACGTCCATCTGAAGGATATGCGTCTGCCCGTGGTGGAGGAAGCCCGCAAGAACAACTGGTCCTTCCTGCAGTCCGTCCGCAATGGCGCGTTCACCGTCCCCGGCGACGGCAACGTGGACTTTGATCCCGTGTTCAAGGTGCTCTCCGATGCCGGCTATCAGGGCTGGCTGCTGGTGGAGGCTGAGCAGGATCCCGCCAAGGCCAATCCTCTGGAATACGCTATCAAGGGCCGTACCTACATCCGGGAGCACACCGGTCTGTAAATCGCGCGATGGGAGGACCCCGGTCCTCCCCACCGCGTTTCCATACCACTTTTTGACATCAAACAGGAGATGTTTCCAATGACTTATTTCAATAAGAACAAGGAACTCAAGCGGGGCTACAACGCCTATATCGACGAATCCACCAACTACATGGGTACCCTGATGAACGTGGGCCTGCTGGTGATGGAGGACGGCGACACCTATACCTACGAAAGCGCCGACCGCGAGGTTGCCATCCTGCTTTTCGAGGGCAAGGTCACCTATGAATACGCCGGCAAGACCGTTGAGGCCGACCGCCCCAACTGCTTCCATCACGAAGCCTACTGCCTGCTGGCTCCCAAGGGCACCAAGATCACCCTGACAGCTCACAGCCACAGCGAGCTTTACATGCAGGACACCCTGAACGAGAAGGATTATGAGCCGGTCATGTACACCCCGGAGACCGTCCAGACCCAGCACGCCGGTTCCAAGGGCGAGCTGATGGGTGCTATGGAGCGTGAGATCAAGACCTTCTTCGACTATGACAACGCCCCCTTCTCCAACATGGTGCTGGGTGAGGTGCTGAACCGTCCCGGCAAGTGGTCCTCCTATCCTCCTCATCATCATCCCCAGCCGGAGGTCTATTTCTACCGTTTCGACTATCCTCACGGCTTCGGCGCCGGTTTTGCCAACGGCGATGTTTACAAGACCGAGCAGAACGGCTGCGCCGTCATCAACCACGGCTTCCACTCTCAGGTGGTAGCTCCCGGCTACGCCATGTGCTACGCCTGGGGTATCCGGCATCTGGAGGGCGATCCCTGGCTGAAGACCCGCATCGACGACAAGGAGCACGAGTGGCTGTGGAAGCCCGATGCCAATGACCACATCTATCCCAATCATTGATCGGAGGTAACAAAAGCATGAAAACTGTCCGTTTGACCATGGCCCAGGCTTTGGTCCGTTTTCTGGAAAATCAGTACATGGAGGTGGACGGTGCCCAGCACCGCTTCGTCCGCGGCGTGTTCATCATTCCCGGCCACGGCAACGTGGTAGGCCTCGGTCAGGCGCTGAGCCAGGAGGCCAAGCACCTGGAGATCTATCAGGGCAAGAACGAGCAGGGCATGGCCCAAGCTGCCGTCGCCTTCGCCAAGCAGATGAAGCGTAAGCAGATCTGCGTTGCCACCTCCTCCGTGGGCCCCGGTGCCGCCAACATGGTCACCGCCTGCGGCACCGCCACCGCCAACAACATCCCCCTGCTGGTGCTGCCCGGCGACACCTACGCCTGCCGTCAGCCCGACCCCGTTCTGCAGCAGGTGGAGCACACCAACTCCCTGGCCACCACCACCAATGACGCTTTCAAGGCCGTGTGCCGCTACTGGGACCGCGTTGTCCGTCCTGAGCAGCTGATGAGCGCTATGATCAACGCCTTCCGGGTGCTGACCGATCCCGCCAACACCGGTGCGGTCTGCGTTGCCATGCCCCAGGACGTTGAGGGTGAGGCTTATGATTATCCCGTGAGCTTCTTCGCCAAGCGTGTCTGGCGTCTGGAGCGCCGCCCCGCCACCGAGGCCGCTCTGGCTGACGCTGCCGAGGCCATTCGCAAGGCCAAGCGCCCCATGATGATCTGCGGCGGCGGCGTCCGCTATTCCGAGGCGCACGCCGAGTTCCTACACTTTGCCGAGACCTTCGGCATCCCCTACGGCGAGACCCAGGCGGGCAAGTCCGCCACCGACTGGCTGCACCCCCTGAACTTGGGCGGCGTGGGCACCACCGGCTGCTCCGCAGCCAACGAGATCGCCCGGAAGGCCGATCTGGTCATCGGCGTGGGCACCCGCTACACCGACTTCACCACCGCTTCCAAGTGGCTGTTCAAGGATACCTGCAAGTTCGTCAACATCAACGTCTCTGAGTTCCAGAGCCTGAAGATGGAGGCTGTCCCCGTGGTGGCTGACGCCAAGGAAGCCCTGCCCCGTCTGGAAAAGCTGCTGGAGGGCTATCAGACCGCCTATAAGGATGAGGTCAAGGTCGCCAAGGAGAAGTGGATCGATGAGCTGAACCGTCTGGATCACATCACCTTCTCCGACAAGAAGAGCTGGAAGCCGGAGATCAATGACGCCAACGCCGATTCCGCCAAGCGCTTCGCACAGGACGTCAATGCCCAGCTGACCCAGACCTCTGCTCTGGGCGCCATCAACGCCATGATGAGCGAGGGCGACGTTGCCATCGGCGCCGCCGGCTCTCTGCCCGGCGATATGCAGCGGATGTGGCGTCCCACCGGCGTTGACACCTACAACATGGAGTACGGCTATTCCACCATGGGCTACGAGGTGGCCGGCGCTCTGGGCGTGAAGCTGGCCATCGGCGACAAGCACGAGGTCTATTCCTTCTGCGGTGATGGCAGCTTCAATATGCTCCACGGTGAGCTGATCACCGCCTGCCAGGAGCACAAGAAGATCAACATCTGCCTGTTCGACAACGCCTCTTTCGGCTGCATCAACAACCTGCAGGTGGGCCACGGCAACGTTACGCTGTGCACCGAGCTGCGCTATCGCAATAAGGACGGTCTGTTCGGCAACTTCATGAACATCGACTACGCCAAGGTGGCGGAGGCTTACGGCTGCAAGAGCTACACCGTCCGCACCATGGAAGAGCTGGTGGCCGCCTTCGAGGATGCCAAGAAGGTAAAGAACGTCCCCGTCCTCTTCGACATCAAGGTCCTGCCCAAGACCATGACCGACGGCTATTCCTCCTGGTGGCGCGTGGGTGACACCGAGGTGTCCGAACGCAAGGAGAATCTGGCGGCTTATGCCGATCTGCAGGCTCACCTGAAGGAAGTCCGGAAGTACTAAGATCATTTTTGCTTACGAAAACCCATCCAAACTATAAAAAAGGAAGGTTACTAACATGGAAAACGTATTGAAGATCGGCATTATCGGCTGCGGCGCTATCGGCAAGGATCACTGCCGCCGCATCATTGAGACCGTCCCCGGTGCTACCGTTGTGGCCGTGTCCGACTATGTGGCCGCCGCCGCTGACGACACCGCCGCCAAGTACGGCATCAAGTCCTACGGCAATGACTGCGACGGCATGATCAAGGATCCCGAGGTTGAGGCCGTGGTCATCACCTCCATCGACCCCACCCATCATGACTATGTCATGAAGACTCTGGCCGAGGAGAAGTGGTGCTTCTGCGAGAAGCCCCTGAGCCAGAACGCCGCTGACTGCGAGGACATCATCAAGCGCGAGCAGGAGATCGGCAAGCGTCTGGTGCAGGTGGGCTTCATGCGTCACTATGACCGCGGCTATGCCGAGATGAAGCGCATCATCGACTCCGGCGAGATCGGCAAGCCCCTGCTGATCAAGTGCTGCCACCGCAACGTTGCTCAGGGCCCGGGCTTCAAGACCGAGAACGGCGTCACCAACGTGGCCATCCACGAGCTGGACATCTGCCGCTGGCTGCTGGGCGACGAGTATGAGGACGTGCAGTGCGTCAAGGTCCGTCAGAGCTCCAACTCCAACAAGGGCTATGACAACCCCCAGGTCATGCTGATGCGCACCAAGAACGGCTGCTTCATCGACGTAGAGGTTCAGGTTGCTGACGGCTACGGCTATGACATCCAGTGCGAGGTCGTCTGCGAGAACGGCACCGTGAAGCTGCCCGATCCCTACGCTGTGGTCCGCCGCTCTCGTCCCGCCGGTTGGGACAGCGTCCAGCCCGCCGAGTCCATGCCCATCATGACCGACTGGAAGGAGCGCTTCATTGAGGCCTATGATATCGAGTTCTGCAAGTGGGTGGAGTCTGTCCACGCCGGCAAGCTCACCGGCCCCTCCTCTTGGGACGGCTATGTGGCCTGCGTGGCTGGCGATGCTCTGAACGCCTCCCGCGGCACCTCTCAGTTCATGAAGGTGGAGACCATGGAAAAGCCCGAGATGTACAAGTAATCTCACCCCATCCAATATAAAACACGGAGCCTGGCCAATGGTCAGGCTCCGTGTTTTATGCTTTTTCGCAAGTGCCGGAGTTTTCTCCGGCGCTTTTGCTTTTTCGATACAAACGCGGTTCAGCGTTCAAACAGCTTCCTCACTCCACTTCTAAGTGAACGGACTTATGGAACTGAGGCTCCACCAAACCGGGGAGCTCCACCGCGTCGGTAAAATACAGATTCTCGACGTACTCCTGCAGCAGGGACACCACATAGGGATGGGGCCGCTCGTCAGGCCGCCGGGCCGCCACCGTCACCACCGCCG
>UMHZ01008241.1_pt1 | contig 12025 bp, 20 predicted proteins | sample 1965671 | NCBI WGS metagenome assembly UMHZ01 (sample SAMEA4836111, study PRJEB28245) | human gut metagenome | biome: gut microbiome; material: fecal sample | place: Denmark | collected 2008 | reverse complement strand
CGTCTTAGCTCATTCGGGAAGAGCGCCGGTCTCCAAAACCGGATGCCGCAGGCCCGAACCCTGCAGACGGTGCCATGTGCCGGTGTTTTTGCCGGCCTATCATTCACAACGCCACGGCTGCGGTAAAGCCGGAAAGGAGAATCCATTATGGCAGAAACTGTGCATCAGGAAAACACCCCCGCTGCCGGAGAGCAGCAGACCGAGCGCACCTTTACCCAGGCGGAGATGAACGCCATCATCTCCGACCGGCTGACCCGTGAGCGCTCCAAATACGCCGACTACGACGACCTGAAAGCCAAGGCAGCCCAGTTCGATGCCGCCCAGGAGGCAGGCAAGACTGAGCTGCAGAAAGCAAACGAGAAGGCCGCAAAGCTCCAGCAGCAGCTGGACGCCCTGAACAGCGCCAACACCCTGCGGGAAGTCCGCGCCAAGGTGTCCGCTGCCACCGGCGTGCCCGCTGACCTGCTCAGCGGCGACACCGAGGAAGCCTGCACCGCACAGGCACAGGCCATCCTCAAGTTTGCAAAGCCCGGCTACCCCAACGTCCGGGACGGCGGTGACCCTCACCACACCCCCACCTGCTCCACCCGTCAGCAGTTTGCCGACTGGTTCGAGCAGGTGACCAAGTAACCTGTAAAGGAGAGATTATTTACAATGGCAGCAACCGATATCAACCGCACGACCACCATCACCCTGCCCGGCGAGGTGTCCAGCGAGATCCTGCAGAAGACCCAGGAGAGCTCTGCCGTCATGGCACTGGCCCGCTCCATCAAGCTGCCGGGCCTGGGCACGACCATCCCCATCATCACCGGCGACCCCGAGGCCGCCTGGGTGGGTGAGACCGAGAAAAAGCCGGTCAAGCGCGGCACTCTGGCCACCAAGGTCATGCAGCCCTACACGCTGGCCGTGATCGTGCCCTTTTCCAACCAGTTCCGCCGCGATGTGCCGGCCCTGTACGACGAGCTGGTGAAGCGCCTGCCGCTGGCGCTGGCTCAGAAGTTCGACGCCACCGTGTTCGGCGGCGTGACGGCCCCCGGCTCCAACTTCGACACCCTGAAAGCCTGCACCGCGCAGGAGATCGGCACCGACGCCTACGCCGGTCTGGTGGCCGCTGACGCCGACATTGCCGACCACAACGGCATCCTGAACGGCTGGGTGCTGTCCCCCAAGGGCAAGGCCCTGCTGCTGAATGCTGTGGACGGCAACAAGCGCCCGCTGTTCATCAACAGCGTGGCCGAGGGTGCCGTGCCTATGATCCTGGGCTCCAAGACCGTGCAGAGCAAGGGCGCGTATGTTTCCGGCGCGCCGGATGTGGTCGGTTTTGCCGGCGACTGGACCCAGGCGGTGTATGGCACCGTGGAGGGCGTACAGATCGCCATTGCAGACCAGGCTACCCTGGATGACGGCGGCACCTCCATCAACCTGTTCCAGCAGAACATGTTTGCCGTGCGTGCCGAGATTGAGGTGGGCTTCCGCTGCGATACCACCGTGTTCAACAAGCTGACTAAGGCGGCGGGCTGATGGTGGAGTTTATCAATCAGCTGACCGGTACGGTCATGTACGTTGCGGAGGAGCGCGCGGCAGAATACGCCGCTGCAGGCCATAAGCAGGTGGCGCGGGACCCTCCCGCTGCCCCTGCGGCAGAAAAGCCCAAGGCGGCCCGCAAGACCAGAGCAAAGTGAGGTGCTTCCCATGCTTTACGCTGAAGTGCAGGATGTGGAGGCCGGCTTCCGTGCTCTCTCCAAAGAGGAACAGACCCGCTGCGTTGCCCTGCTGAGCGAAGCGGCCGTGATCATCGACCACTACAACCCGGACGCGGATGCCGACACCAAGCGTGTGGTGTCCTGCCGGATGGTGCGCCGCCAGTTGGGCGAGGACGACAGCACGGGCGGCGTCAGCTTTCCCATGGGTTCCACCCAGGGCACCGCCACCGCGCTGGGCTACTCCCAGAGCTGGACCATGAGCGGCGGCTCTTCCGGCGAGCTGTATCTTTCCAAGCTGGAAAAGAAGCTGCTGGGCGTGGGCAGCCGCGTGGGGGCCCGCAGCCCTCTGGAGGACTTATGTTGAAAGGCATCGACATCACCCTGTACGAAAAGACCCAGTCCGGCACAGACGAGGCCGACGCCCCGGTCTACACCGAAACGCCGGTCACCGTGCACAACGTGCTGGTGGGCGAACCCTCCGCCGAGGAGATCACCACCGAACTGCAGCTGACCGGCCGGCGGCTGGCCTACACGCTGGCCATCCCCAAGGGCGACGCCCACGACTGGAACGACGTGCAGGTGGCGTTTTTCGGCCAGCACTTCCGCACCTGCGGGGGCGTCGTGCAGGGCATCGAGCGCATGATCCCGCTGTGCTGGAACAAGAAGGTGCAGGTGGTAAGGGATGAGTAAAGTGCGCTTTGAGCTGGATCGCGCCGGGGTGCGCGCCCTGATGCGCAGCCCCGAGATGCAGGCCGTGCTGAAAGCGCGGGCCGACACCGTGAAAGGCCGCTGTGGCGACGGGTACGAGGCCTATATGGCCCAGACCCGCGCCGTGGCCGTGGTGGAGACCGCCACCCGGCAGGCCGTTGACGATAACTCGGCCAACAACACCCTGCTCAAAGCCACATCAGCCAGCCGGAAGGGCGCGACCGTGCACGAGCACAAACGCCACTTGAAGGACGGCAGGGTCATCACCGTAAGGAGCTACCAGAGGAAGAAATGATTGAAGAAACCATCCGCAGCTTTCTGGCCGAGCGGCTGGACGTGCCGGTGCGGCTGAGCGTGCCAACACCGGCCCCCGCCCGCTTTGTGGTGGTGGAAAAGACCGGCTCCGGCTATGAGGACGGCATCTATAGCGCCACCATCGCGGTGCAGTCCTACGGGCCCGCCGCCACCAGCCACGACGGCACCCTGGATGCGGCCAAGCTCAACGAGCTTGTCAAGGCCGCCATGCAGGACGCCGACAACCTGCCGCAGCTTGTGCGCTGCGACCTTTATTCCGACTACAATTTCCCCGACACCACCCGCAAACGACCCCGCTATCAGGCCGTTTTTTCTATCACTCATTACTGACCTGTGAAAGGAGAACTACACATGGCAGATGCAAAGAACGTGACCGCTGCAAAGCCCAAGGTGGGCGGTGCCGTCTGGCGTGCCCCGCTGGGCACCACTTTGCCCACCGACGCCAAGACCGCGCTGGACAAGGCATTCAAGAGCCTGGGCTATATCTCCAGCGACGGTCTGACCAACTCCAACTCGCCCTCCAGCGAAAACACCACTGCCTGGGGCGGTGACACCGTACTGACCCAGCAGACCGAGAAGCCGGACACCTTCGCTTTCACCCTGCTGGAATCCCTGAACCCTGACGTGCTGAAGGCCGTGTACGGTGACGACAACGTCACCGGCGACCTGACCACCGGCATCACGGTCAAGGCCAACTCCAAAGAACAGAAGGCCTGCTGCTGGGTGGTGGAGATGATCATGAAGGACGATGTGAACAAGCGCATCGTCATTCCGGACGCCGCCGTCACCTCGGTGGGCGACATCACCTATTCCAACGGTGCCGTGGGCTACAACACCACCCTGACCGCCGTGCCGGACACTTCCGGCAACACCCACTACGAGTACATCACCGCCAAGGGCGCATAAGGAGGACAAAACGCATGATCACTGCAAAAACCAAGGACGGCTTTGAGATCGAACTGAGCGAGGACGCACTGGACGACGCCGAGTTGCTGGACGCCCTGGGCGGCATGCAGGACGGCAACGTCTTTGACATGAGCCGCCTGACCCTGCGCCTGCTGGGCAAGGAGGGCCGGAAGAAGCTGTATGACCACCTGCGCACCCCGGATGGCCGTGTGCCGGTGGCCAAGGTGGCGGACGCTCTGGGCGAGCTGATGAACAGCTTCACGGCCGGAAAAAACTCTGCATCCTCGCCGAACTGATCGCATCGGACGAGGACGCCCTGATCTGCGATTTTGCCCAGTATTACCATGTGCTGGACTGGCGTGCCCTGCCGCTGCGTCTGGCCGCCACCCTGGCCGCAGGCCTGCCGGAAACAAGCCGCAGCCTGCGCAAGGCGGCAGGCCGCACGGTGGACTTTGAGACGGAACTGCTGGCTTACGCCGCCGACCGCCTGACCCAGGTGCTCTGGTGGCTGCACAACGACACGTCCAAGCCGCCCTCCGTGCTGGCCGACCTGTGCGGCGAGGCGGACACCAGCAACGTGCAGTGCTACGCCAGCGCAGAAGAATTTGACGCCGCCCTTGCGGCGCTGAAAGGAGGTTGACACCATGGCGGACGGAATCGAACTGGGCAAGGCGTATGTCCAGATCGTGCCCTCGGCGCAGGGCATCAAAAGCGCCCTGACCGAGATGTTTGACGAAGAGACCGAAGGCCTTGGCGAGCAGACCGGGCAGAGCATCGGCCAGAAACTGGTCGGCACCCTGAAGAAAGTGATCGCGGCGGCCGGCATCGGCAAGATCATCTCGGATTCCATCAACATGGGCGGTGCCCTGCAGCAGAGCCTTGGCGGCGTGGAAACGCTGTTCAAGGACAGTGCCGACACGGTCAAGGAGTACGCCGCGCAGGCATACCGGACCGTGGGGCTTTCGGCCAACGACTACATGGAGCAGACCACCAGCTTTGCGGCCAGCCTGCTGTCCAGCGTCAGCCAGGACACCAACGCCGCCGCCCAGCTTGCCAACATGGCCATGGTGGATATGGCCGACAACGCCAACAAGGTGGGCACGGATATGCAGGATATCCAGAACGCCTATCAGGGCTTTGCCAAGCAGAATTACACCATGCTGGACAACCTCAAGCTCGGCTACGGCGGCACCCAGGCCGAGATGCAGCGGCTGTTGAATGACGCCACCAAGATCTCCGGCGTGAAGTACGATCTGGGCAATCTGGCCGATATGTACAGCGCCATCCACATCATCCAGCAGGAGATGGACATCACCGGCACCACCGCAAAGGAAGCCGCCACCACCCTGACCGGCAGCTTTGCCGCCATGAAAGCTGCCGCCGAGAACGTGCTGGCCGACTGGTCCACCGGTGCCGATCTCACCGCCCCCCTGCAGGGGCTGGTGGAGACGGCACAGACCTTTCTTGTGGATAACCTGCTGCCCATGATCGGCAATGTACTGGCAGGCATTCCGGAAATCGTTTACAGCCTTGTGCCGGAGCTCCTGCAGACCGGCACCGAGCTGCTAAGCTCCCTGGCACAGGGCTTCACCGAGGGCATCCCGGAGTTCTTCTCCACTGCTCTGCCGCAGCTGCTGGCCTTTACGGACCAGCTGCGGGACAACGCGGCCAGCTTTGTGGACGCCGGTCTGAACCTTATCACCCAGCTGCTCAACGGTCTGATCGCCGGTCTGCCGGACCTGATCGCCTATGTGCCGGATATCATCATCAACATCTGCGGCATCATCAACGACAACATGCCCAAGATCCTGGCTGAAGGTGTTTCCATCATCGTGCAGCTGGTCGTGGGCATCGTCAAGGCGGTGCCGGATCTGCTGGCCAACTGGAAGAAGATCCTGCAGGCCGTGTTGTCGGTGATCTCGGCCATCAACTGGCTGAACATCGGCAAAAACATCCTCACTGGTGTGGCAAACGGCGTCAAGAGCATGGGTTCCAGCATGCTGAATGCCTTCAAGGGCGGATTTTCCAGCGCACTGAACTGGATCAAGAGCCTGCCCTCGCAGGCCGTGCAGTGGGGCAAGAACCTGATCCAGAGCTTCATCAACGGCCTCACCGGCAAAGGCGGTGCGGTTGGTGCAGGAGCCATCGCAGCCACCGCCGGTGCCACCATTGCTAAAACCGCCAGCGGGAACGACTGGTCCTCCGTCTGGGCGGACGCCAACGCCGACGTGGCCGACAGCGCCCAGTCCATGGCGGAGGTGGTCGTCCCGGCCTATACCAAGTCCGGGGACGCCGCCACCAAGGCGGCCAAAAAGACCAAAGCCGCCGCACAGGCCGCCGAGACCCTGCTGTGGTCCCTGCAGGACGCAGGCCACACCGACACCACCAACGCCCTGGGCAAGGTGACCATCCAGACCACCGAGCTCACCGAGCACCTGCGCAAGGGCAGCGAGGAGTATGACCGGCTGACCCGCACCGTGACCGAATCCGGTAAGGAAATGGTCAACGGTGTGGCCAAGAACTACAAGACCGTCACCAAGTATGTGACCGAAAACGGCAAGACCACCGCCCAGACCCAGAAGGTCTACGAGGAAATTGCCGCCACTGTAGCCAAGACCGTTACGTCTACAACGGATTCCGTCGTCAACGGCATTGCCACCAGCACCAAGACGGTCACCGAGACCCTGACCGACAAAACCACGACCCAGAAGCAGGTCATCACCGAGACCTACAACGACATCGTGGACGGGGCGCTGGTCACGGTGGAGCGGGTCAAGACCATTGCCGCCGATGGTGTCCCGCAGATCACCGAGGAGATCAAGAAAGCCTCCGCCAACAGCTTTGACGGCCTTGTCAAGGGCTGGCAGGACGAGGCCGACAAGGGCGTGGTGGGCACCTTCAGCACGCTGGTGAACGCGGTCAAGAAACAGGACTGGCAGAGCGTGGGCGAATGGGTGCTGTCCACCCTGTACAACGGCCTTGCCCCGCAGGCAAAGCAGCTCATTGACGACTTCGGCAAGAACCTGATCCAGCAGGTCAACAACGCGCTGGGCAAGGGGGTCAGTGCCGTCTCCAACGGCCTGTGGGATATGGGCGGCGACCTTGCCAAGGGCCTGACCAGCGGTTTTGCGGACGTGATCACGCAGGCGCAGGGCCTTGGCTCCACCCTCACCGGCATCTTTCAGGGGCTGAAAGGCCCGCTCACTGCGGCTGCCGCTGCCATCAGCACCGGCCTGAAGGGCGGACTGATCTCCAGCTTCCCGGAGATTCTGGCCTCCATGGGCACCCTGATCGGCTCCATCGGCAGCGCCTTTGTGGGGATGCTGGAAGCCGTCGCGGCGGCACTGTTTCCCACCGGATTCGGTGCCCCGCAGGCCCTGCTCATGATCGCGGCAGGCGTGGCCCTGACCGCCGCCATTGCGGCCATCGTGGCCGGCATCGGCGGCGCGTTCAAGCGCAAGACCACCCCCGGCATCTCCGGCGGCACTTCCGGCAGCAGCACGACCTCCACGGCATCCGGCTCCCTGTGGGATTACGAGAAGCGCGCCCCGCTGCCGCAGCGCACCCAGCGCCCCAACATCGAGGTCAACCAGTACATTTACAGCAAAGCGCAGACGGCTGCCGACCTGATGCGCGAGGCACAGTACGAACAGGAAAGGGCGGTGCTGCAGGGTGTTTGACGCGATCTTCAAGGCCAGCAACGGCCTGACCTTTTCCTTTGGCTACAAGGCGGGCGTGCTGTGGAGCATCACCCCGCTGGGTGACCTGCCCGTGGATCTGGAGACCAGCCAGGGTTACCAGCAGGTGGGTGCCACCGTGGAGAGCCGGAGCATTTCCGGCGTGACCCGCACGGTCACCGGGCGCATCCTGCGCAATCAGGACTACTGCAAGCGACAATTGCGGGACACCTTTGCCCCCGGTGTTACCGGTCGGCTCACCCTTGCCGGAAAATACTGGTGCGACGCCGAGGTGCAGCGCACCCCGGACATCAGCGTGTCCGGCCTGTGGCCCACGTTCAGTTTCCAGCTCTACTGCCCGGACCCTTACTGGCACAGCGTGAAGGAGCTCACCGTCTCGACCTTGAGCGTAACACCCACCTTCCGCCTGCCGGTGTGCTACGATGTGCACAGCTACGGCGTGCGGGAACAGGCCAACTATTTGCGTATCGCCAACACCGGGCTGGCCACCCAGGACTGGTCCCTGACGCTGGAAGCCCGCGGCCCGGTGGTCAACCCCGGCGTCAAGGATCCGGAGACCGGCGAGTTTCTGCGCTTTGTCACCACCCTGCAGGACGGCGACAAGCTCCGGCTGTACCGCGAGAGCGGCCAGCTGAAACTGGAACAGATCATCGACGGCACCGGCTACAACATCATGTCCACGCTGGACGGGAGCAGCACCCTGTGGACTTTGCGCCACGGGACGCAGGCATGGCAGCGCACAGCGGATTCCGGCACGGAATGGCTGTTCCTGACCCTGACCTGCAGCACGGCGTTCTCCACCGTGGTGCTGGAAACGGAGGCGAAAAATGGCTGAACGGACAAGCGCCCTGACCGCAGGCGGCCACAAGAGCATCTGCGTCTACGACGGCCAGCTGAACCTGCTGGCCCGGCTGGAAAGCTGGGTGTCGCTGGTCTGGCCGGAGCGCTACAACGTGTACAGCGGGGTGCAGGGTGCGCAGCTGGAGCTGCACGCCTCCACCGACCTGCAGGCCCTGTGCCGCCCGGACCGGTACCTCTGGCTCACCGGCTCCGACCGCATCATGCGCATCTGCTCGGCGCAGACCGACCGCTCCGAACACAAGCTCGTGATCTCGGCCAGGGACGCCGCCTGCATCCTGGACGAGCGCATCAGCACCCAGACCCTGAGCGGCTTTGCGGTGGAAAGCACCCTGCGCAGCCTTGTGTCCGGTGCGGCTGCATGGCCGGGGCTGGAGCTGGGCATGCTTGCAGATCTTGCCGACGCCTACACCGGCGAGGTAAAGCCCGGCAGCCTGCTCAGCATCGCCGAACAGGTGTGCCAGGAGCTGGACATCGGCTTCCGGGTGCGGTTCGACCAGCCGGCCAAGAAGCTGCTGTTTGAGCTGTACCGGCCCAAGCTGGACCCCAACGCCCGGTATGCGCCCCAGTACGGCAACCTGACCGGCCTGACCTACACTGAGAGCATCACCGACTACAAGAACATCGTGACCGTGGCGGGCGCGGACGGCACCGTCACCGTGGGTGCCACCGGCAACACCGGCTCTGCCCGGCGGGAACTGTATCTGGACGCCTCCAGCAAAAAGAAGGAGGACGGCCAGACGCAGGAGGAATATCTGGCCGCCCTGCGGGCGCTGGGCGAGCAGGAACTCGCCAAGCACACCCGCATCGAAAACTTCCGCTTCACGCCAACGGGCAGTGTCACGGTGGGCAAGGTGGTGGCCGCCAGCCTCCCCGGCACCGACATCCAGGCAGCGGCCCGCATTACCAGTGTGACCCTGAGTTCCCAGAAGGGCGAAAACACGGTCACTACCGAGATCGGCACACCCATTCTCAGGAGGAAACCATGAGCATCATCACTTACCCGCTGAACGGCGTCACCTACGACGCCGAGGACGTGAGTACCTATCTGTGCACCCGCACCTCCGGCGTCTACGCCAAGGACACAAATTACGCGGTCAGCGTCACCGGCCCGCGGCAGATCACCGTAGCCCCCGGCCTTGCGTGGATCAACTACGACGACTTCAAGGGCGTCTCGGCCTGCAGCCGGGAGGCGGTCAACCTGATCGTCCCGGACGCCGACAGCACCCTGCCCCGCATCGACCGGGTGGTGCTGCAGTTCGACACTGCAGCCAACCTGACCGCCGTCAAGCTCAAACCCGGCACCCCTGCCGCCGCCCCGGAGCCGCCCGCCATCCTGCAGAATCACAACCAGTACGAGCTGGGCCTGTGCACGGTGAGCGTGCCCGCAGGCTCCTCGGTGATCACTGCCGCCGACATCACCGACACCCGCGCGGACGAGGACGTGTGCGGCGTCATGCGGGACGGCGTGACTGGCATCCCCACGGCCCAGCTGGTGGCCCAATGGCAGGCGGCCCAGGCCGCCCAGATGGCCCAGGGCACCGAAAAGCTGGACCGCCTGGAACAGAGCATCCGGAACCTGGACAACGGCAGCTTTTATACCAAGCAGGAGGCGGACCGGAAGTTCGGCACGCCGTACAGCCTGCCGCCTGCTACGGCGGACCAGCTGGGCGGCGTGAAAGTGGGCGAAGCGCTGGACATCGCCCCGGACGGCACCCTCAGCGCCAAAACGCTCAATGACAAGATCGCTGCCGCCGTGGCGGTAAAGTCGGAGCCCCGGCTGGTGTGGAACACCTATGCGAAGTCTCCTGAAAGATTCAAAACTTGGGATGTTCAGATTCCAGGCAATGTTGATAAGATATGCATTACCAAAGGCAAGTTCAGCAGCTACGGTAATAGCACTGAAAAAAACATTGCACGCGGTGGCACGACAATTTATAACTGTAACGACGATTTTACAATCACATTCCAAACAAACGGCATCCTTCATGTTGCTTGTTTATCCAAAACAGTGTTCCCTCTGGAACTCTGGATTGACGGCTACCACTACCCCACCCTGGCGGACCTGCTGACGCAGGTGACCGCCGTGGAGAGCAGTGTCACCGATCTTCAGGTGGCCATGTGCGAGCTGTACGAAGAAAAGGAGGAAAATTGATGGCGAAAATTTATGCAGCCCTGATCCGCAAGGGTATCAAGACGCTGGACGAGGTGCCCGCCCGTCTGCGCAGCACCGTGGAAGCCCTGCTGGCCGAAAAGACCGGCGAAAAGAGTGAGGAGTGAGCTCATGATCGACTTACCTGTGACGCTAACCAGTAACGGTCATATACAGTTACCCGGCTATGGTAGTTTTTTGTGTCTTGGCTACACCAAGAACCGGGGCGCCTACCGCCTGCGCATCACCGCCACCGGCGAGTGGGAGGGCCTGACCATCCGGGCCTGCGTGCACATGAATACCGCAGTACCATCATTGAGAACTGGATGCGGGGGCTGTGATGCAGAAAGGAGACAGAGAGATGATCAGACAGTATAGCCTTGCAAAGGACGGCAGCCGCCGCCTGGCTCCCAGCTTTACGGTCCGGGAGTTCCGGTGCCGCGACGGCTCCGACACCATCATGGTGGACCAGGCTCTGCCGGTGCTGCTCCAGGCCATCCGGGAGCACTTTGGCAAGCCCATCACGATCACCAGTGGGTACCGCACGGCGGCCCACAACGCGGCCGTGGGTGGAGCCAAGAGCAGCCAGCACCTGCTGGGCCGGGCGGCAGACATCCAGGTGGCCGACACCCCCGTGGAGGATGTGGCCGCCTACGCCGAGAGCCTGATGCCCACTTGGGGCGGCGTGGGCCGCTACCCGGTCAAGGCTGGCCGCACCAAGGGTTGGGTGCATGTGGACACCCGGGCCAACAAATCCCGCTGGACGGGCTGAGGGGGTGATACCAATGGAGAGCATCCTGTCCGCGATCATCGCCGGTGCTGTTACTCTGATTGGCGTGCTGATCGCCAACAGCCGCAGCCAGGCCGTGACCGACACCAAGCTGGAAGAGCTGACCCGCGAGGTGCGTGAGCACAACAACTTTGCCCGCCGCGTGCCCATTTTGGAAGAGCAGATGAAGGTGGCCAACCACCGCATCTCTGATCTGGAAGCAAACGAACACGAGAGAGAAAGGAACTGACTATGAACGCACATATCACCAACACCAACCGCAACGTCTCCGCCGGTACCATCGCCCGCACCGCCTGCCTGCTGCTGGCACTGACCAACCAAATTCTCAGCGCCTGCGGCAAGCCCGTGCTGCCCATCGAGAGCGCCACCGTGGAGCAGCTGGTCACCGCTGGCATCACCACCGTGGCCGCGCTGATTGCGTGGTGGAAGAACAACAGCTTCACCACCGCCGCGCTGGAGGCCGACAAGACCTATGACCGGCTGAAGAGCCAGATCGGGAAGTAAGCCAGCCGCACTACTTAGCCGCCCTGGCGGCAGGCCGCAAGGCCGCATAGCATGAAAACAGCCCCGCAGGACCATGACGGCCTTGCGGGGCTGTTTTTGCATTTATGGGTCGATCAGAGCACAGAGTTCCCTCACCACGTCCTGAAGCTCACGGCAAACCCGCTCCACTTCCGAGATATCCATGACACCTGCGGCCTGTATGCGCTTGATATCCTGCCGTGCTTTGGCAAGTGCTGCGCAGATTTGTGTACGTTTTTCCTCGGAAATGTTCATGATAATCACCATTTTATTTTAAAAGCGGGTTACCAAATGGGTTATTAAATCAAAAAGCACGTTGATTTTTTGCGAATCAACGTGCTTTTCTTCATGCCGCCGACGGGGGTCGAACCCG
>UMHZ01053729.1_pt1 | contig 12032 bp, 10 predicted proteins | sample 1965671 | NCBI WGS metagenome assembly UMHZ01 (sample SAMEA4836111, study PRJEB28245) | human gut metagenome | biome: gut microbiome; material: fecal sample | place: Denmark | collected 2008 | reverse complement strand
TATCGGCTCTCTTTGAAAGCGTCTCCTTTGCTGCGCAAATCAGAATTTATTGAATGAACATCGCATCTCCAAAAGAGAAGAAGCGATATCTTTCCTTCACTGCCTCCTCATACGCTGCCATAATATGCTCTTTCCCTGCCAGTGCAGATACAAGCATTAACAAAGTAGATTCTGGCAAATGGAAGTTTGTGATCAGACAGTCAATTGCCTTAAATTTATAACCCGGATAGATGAAGATTTCTGTGTTACCACAGCCCGGATGGATGATTCCATTCTCATCTGCCACGGATTCAAGTGTTCTTGTACTTGTTGTTCCGACTGCGATGATTCTGCCACCATTTTTCTTAGTGTCATTAATCATTTTCGCTGCGTTTTCTGTTACGTTATAGTATTCAGAATGCATATGGTGTTCGAGTACATTTTCCACTTTTACCGGGCGGAAAGTTCCAAGTCCAACATGGAGAGTTACGCGGGCGATATTTACGCCCATATCTTCAATCTGTTTTAACAGTTCTTTTGTAAAATGAAGTCCAGCTGTCGGTGCGGCTGCGGATCCTTCATACTTTGCGTAAACGGTCTGATAACGGTTTTTATCCTGTAATTTATGTGTGATATATGGAGGCAGAGGCATCTGACCGAGGCGGTCTAATACTTCCTCAAAGATTCCTTCATATTCAAAATGTACAAGACGGTTTCCATCTTCTAATACATCAACGATTTCAGCTTTCAGTTCTCCATTTCCAAAGACTACTCTTGCACCTGGACGGCATTTCTTGCCCGGTTTTACAAGTGTTTCCCAGACATCATTTTCTTTTCTTTTTAATAACAGAATTTCAATGTGGGCTCCGGTATCTTCTTTTGTTCCGATAAGACGGGCTGGGATAACTTTTGTGTCGTTGATAACCAGACAATCTCCCGGATGAAGATACTCTGTAATGTCATGGAAAATACGGTGAGCTATCTCACCGCTTTCCTTGTTAAGCACCATCAATCTTGATGAGGAACGGTCTTCCAACGGGTCCTGGGCAATCAGTTCCTGTGGAAGATCAAAATTAAAATCACTTGTTTTCATCATGCTCTTAATTCAACTCCCATTTTTTCAAGTTCTTTAAGAATCTTATCTACGATCTTGTTGATTTCAGCAGCTTCTAAGCTTCGTTCTGGGGAACGGAATACAAGGCTGAATGCAACGGATTTATATCCTTCTTCAATCTGAGAACCTTCGTAAACGTCAAATAACTGGATGCTCTCTAATAACTTGCCGCCTTTTTCTTTCATTACTTTTTCAAGGCTTCCTACGAAAACATCTTTTTTCATAACAAGACTTAAGTCTCTGTTTACTGCAGGGTATTTTGCTACGCCTTCGTATCTTCTGTCGAAAGTAGCCTTTTCTGTAACAGTTGGAAGGTCGATTCCTGCTACATATGCTTCACACTTCATGTCGTAGTTTTCGCATACTTCTGGATGTACCTGTCCGATAAATCCGGCATAAGCTCCGCCTACATAAATGAGTGCCTGTCTTCCTGGGTGTAAGAAAGTTTTTTCCTGGGATGGCTCGAAGTCAACTTTGCCGTCAAGACCAAGTTTTAAGAACATTTCCTCAAGAACACCTTTTAACATGAAGAAGTCACACTCGCCGTACATACCGAGAGTTAAACGCTTTCTTTCGTCTGGAAGTTCTGTTAATGGCAGAGCCTTTGGAAGATATACGTTACCGATTTCGTAGAGACGAACATTTTTATTTCTGTGGTTATAGTTACCTGCTAAAGAAGTTAAAATACCATTTAACTCGATCGTTCTCATGATACTGTAATCTTCTCCAAGTGGGTTTGCGATTACGATTGCCTGACGTAATGGGTCGTTGTCAGCAAGAAGTAACTTGTCAAATACTTTAGGGCTTTCAAAAGAATAGCACATTCCGCCGCAGAATCCGTTCTGCTCAGCGATGTTCATAACAACATCTTCTACTCTTGCAGCAAATGACTTCTTACCTGCAGTTGCCTCGCCGTGAGGAAGTGTGGTAGGAATGTTATCATATCCAAAGAATCTTGCTACTTCTTCTGCGATATCTGCAGAACATCTTAAATCCTGACGGAAAGATGGGATGAGTAACATATTTGTTTCTTTGTCGTAACCGATTTCAAGACGGTCAAAGTATTCCATCATCTTTTCTTCAGATACATTTGTTCCAAGAAGCTTATTGTATTTTGCTGGCTCGAAAGGAATCTTTACGTCTTCTACTGGATTTGGATATACATCTACAACACCACCAACAACTTCACCAGCACCTAACTCTTCTACTAACTGGCAGGCACGGTTGATCGCTTCTAATGCGTTCTCTGGGTCAAGACCTTTTTCAAACTTACCGGAAGCATCTGTTCTAAGACCGATTCTCTTAGAAGAAAGACGGATATTTGTTCCATCAAATGTAGCTGCCTCAAAAAGCATTGTCTGAATATCATCTGTAACCATGGAGTTTTCTCCACCCATGATACCAGCGATACCAACAGGACCTTCCGCATCGTTGATCATTAATACATCTTTATCAAGCTTTCTTTCCTGTCCGTCAAGTGTTGTGTATACATCACCGTCATTCGCACGTTTTACAACGATTTTATGACCTCTGATCTTATTTAAGTCATAAGCATGCATTGGCTGTCCGTACTCCTCCATAACGTAGTTTGTGATATCTACGATATTGTTGATTGGACGGATACCCATAGCTGCAAGTCTTCTCTGCATCCATTCTGGCGATGGAGCTAACTTGATATTCTTTACGATTCTTGCTGTGTATCTTGGACATAAATCAGTAGCTTCTACTTCTACAGAGATATAGTCTTCTACTTTTTCGTTATTTCCAACTTCTTTTACTTCTGGAGCATAGAATGGCTTTTCAAATGTAGCTGCTGCTTCTCTTGCCATACCAATCATGCTGAAACAGTCTACACGATTAGAAGTAATTTCAAATTCTACGACTGCATCACGAAGTCCTAATGCTGCTACTGCATCGTCACCTGGTTTTACATCTTTGCTCTCATCAAAAATGTAAATACCGTCTTCTGGTGCTTCTGGATACATATCACGAGTGCTTCCTAATTCTTCAATAGAACACATCATACCGTAAGAAGGAACTCCACGAAGTTTACCTTTTTTAATCTTAATTCCATTTTCAGGATTTGGGCTTCCGTCATGTCCGCCCGCAACACGTCCGCCATCTAAAACAACAGGAACCATAGCTCCCTTAAATACGTTAGATGCGCCTGTTACAATCTGTACTTCCTCGTCACCTACATTTACCTGACAGATAACTAATTTATCTGCATCTGGATGTTTCTCGATTTTTTCAATTCGTCCAACAACGATTTTCTCCAGATTCTTATCAAGGTATACTGCATTCTCTACGTGGGAACCAGACAGAGTCATCTTGTCTACATATTCCTGTACAGTACAATCCAAATCTGGAACATATGCTTTAATCCATGAAATTGGTGTATTCATTTTTGTCTCCTTTTATATCTATAAACTTGAATATATTTTGAATTTATCTTACCGAGATAATTCTAGTTTCTCATCATGTTAACCTTTTTATATTTCATCGAATTAGGTTTCTCGGTCTTACTAAAAAATATTTGAATAATTCTTTCTGCTGATTGATGAAATAACTTTTCAACACGCTCTAGAACTGCTTAAGGAATCTGGCATCGTTCTCATATAACAGACGCATATCATCAATCTCATATTTTAAGAGTGTAACTCTCTCAAGACCGATTCCGAATGCAAATCCTGAATATACTTCTGGGTCGATTCCGCAATCGCTTAATACCTTAGGGTGTACCATTCCACATCCAAGAATCTCGATCCATCCGCTTCCCTTACACATACGGCATCCTTTTCCACCACATTTGAAGCAGGATACGTCTACCTCTGCACTTGGCTCTGTGAATGGGAAATGATGTGGACGGAACTTAACCTTTGTATCTGGTCCAAAGAATTCCTCTGCCCACTGCTGTAATGTTCCCTTTAAGTCAGCAAATGTGATTCCTTTATCTACTACAAGTCCCTCTACCTGATGGAAAGACGGGGAATGTGTTGCATCTACTTCGTCAGAACGGAATACACGTCCTGGTGCGATAACACGGATTGGCATACGGCCTGTTTCCATGATACGCGCCTGTACTGGGGAAGTCTGTGTACGAAGAAGGATGTCCTTTGTGATGTAGAATGTATCCTGTTCGTCCTTTGCAGGATGGTTTGCAGGGATATTTAACAGTTCGAAATTGTAGTGGTCATACTCTACTTCAGGGCCTTCTACTACTTCATAACCCATACCGATAAATACTCTTTCAAGGTCATCTAATGCAATCTGATTTGGATGACGATGCCCTACTGCGACCTTTTTACCTGGTAAAGTTACGTCAATAACTTCCTTTTTCATTTTCTCTTCACGAAGTTTCTTCTGGATAGCTGTTCTCTTCTCTTCCATCTTTGCTTCGATACCGGCACGTGCCTCATTCACCATCTGACCTACCTTTGGTCTGTCTTCTGGTGCAACATCCTTCATTCCTTTTAACAGGCTGGATAACTGTCCTTTTTTACCAAGGAAAGCAACTTTAACATCATTAAGCTTGTCAATGCCTGCTGCATCTTCAATTGCAGCAAGTGCCTGCTGACGAATCTGCTCGATTTTCTCTTTCATGATAAACTCCTTTATTTTTAAATTAATTTACTTTGGTAAATGATGATAACGGTTCTTTATTAAACTTGAGCTATTCAGAATTCCTTATTCCAAATTTACAGTCAATAATTCTCAAAGTCTGAACAGCACATATGACTTGAACAAACTTATAAAAACTATATCTCTACTCTGATAGTCCTTATCTGATGATCTTTATGTTATAAAAAGCAGGTAAGTTGATAAACTATTTATAACATAAAAAAGTCCCTTTTTAACCGAAATTAAAAAGGGACGAATAAATCCGCGATACCACCCTGATTCCTGAATATACTAAATGTTATTCAGGCTCTCATTCACGCGTAACGTGCGCATACGACATTCCTTACCTGATTACGAATCAGTCTCCGAAATGCAGCTCCAGTGTGGAAATTCGAAATATAACGGAGCCTCGGAGAACTTCCAGCCGATGATCCTCCTTCTCTAACGGTACATCATACTTCTACTGTGGGCAAAAGCCCCACTTTCAACGCTTTTTCAATGAATAACATTGTAACGCAGGGAAAAATTAATGTCAAGGGCTATCCTGAATTTCTCTCTAACATTAATCAAATTCAAGGACATTTAGAGCATGTTTAAAAATGTTCTGGCGAAAAATCAGCTACAAAAACAAGTACGAGAAAGACTTCAATAGTATATTAATCCCATGCAATTCGCCCTTCCATCATCAAAAGCTGCTGCCCCATTCTCGAAAATTCCCCCAGCACAACTTTTCTCCCTTCGGCTGTCTTGTACCAGTCTTCTCTGGAAATGCCATCTACCACTACTGGATGCACCAATATTTCTATCTCTGGAAATACCATCGAGTAATAGAGATACGACCTTCTGGAATGGTGCGCCTTGCAGCAAAGAATTGCCTTTTTCAAATGGATATCTTTCTTCTCAAGCAGGACTTTTGTTTTTTCCGCATTTTCTAATGTATAGGTTGCCTCACACTCTTTTAAAATAGCAGAAGCCGGAACTCCATTCTGTATCAGGACTGCCTCTAAGAAATCTGCCTCACAAGCAAAATCTGCTCCGTATTTCTGCCCTTCTTTTGAAACACCCTGAAAACTCCCCTGTACTTTCGTGTAGCCTCCTGATGGCAATAACAACGGGGCATATCCATCTTTATAAAGCCTTGCCGCTTCCTCTGTATGTTCTGGTCTGGCACAGCCTGGAATAAAGATTGCATCTGCCTTTTCGGGTTTATCTTCTAAAAATATATAATCTGTAATTTCCTGAATCTGTTTTTCATCTAAATGATACATTTTTCTACCTTCTATTACTCTATTATCCATTATTGCTGATTTTCATCTTTGTTTTTATTTGCTTTATTCTTCTTCCGATCTGCTCTCTCATCTTTCGACTTCTGGCGCATCTTCTCTGTCTGGGCTCTTTGCTGCTTACGCCAGTTCGGACGGAGTGTTCGGATAAGCAAATGGTAATTATCTTTATTTTCCAGAAAATAATTCACTTCTGCACCATAAAAGACCATCGACATACAAAAATACAGCCATAAAAGAAGAATCATAATTCCTGCCATACTTCCATAAATATATGAGAAATTCGTAAAGTTATCCATATAAATAGAACACCCTACAGAAACCGCCACCCAGCCAAGTGTTGCAATCAAAGCTCCCGGAAACTGTTTCCGAAAACTCGACACTCTATTTGGAATCCATTTATAAATTATCATAAATAACAGCGTGAGAAATATCAGGGAAAATATAATTCTTTTATGCATAAAATATCCAAGTATCGGAACTACAAAAGGAAATTTTTGGAGAAAATAACTATATAAGCTGTTACCAAATACCCACATTACAAGCATGACGCTTATCATAAGTGCAAATAGTAATGTATACACCAGACTAAATAGACGTATCGCAAAATAATTTCTATTCTCGTCAATATCGTACACCGAATTCAATCCAATAACGATAGAATAAACTCCACGCGAAGAAGACCACAGTGCCGCAATGATAGAAATCGCAGATACTGTAGTTCCCGTCTTTCGATAAATTTCATTTACAATACTTTTAATTAATGATCCTTCCTCAAAAGAAATCATTCTTGTCAGTATCACTATGATGTCATCTTTTGAAAAAGGAATGTATCTGGTTAAGGTCAGCAGGAATATCATAAATGGAAAAATAGAAAGGAGTATAAAAAAGGCAGACATCGCCCCGAATGCTCCCACATGATCATCACTGCATTTTTTCAGGAAATCCATAACCAGTTCGTATAAATTTTTAATCCTCTTTCTTGCTGGCATACTTTCTCCTCTTTATATTTTTAACTTCATACTTTTATATAGCTGCTTCGCATCATAACTTTCTCCATAGTTTAAATCAGATCTCGCATAGCCGATTTATCATACAATGTTTTCATAATTTAAGCCATATGCCACAACTATAATCAAAAAAAGAAAAGCCGCCTCATTCACATGAGACGGCTATAAAGCATACACCCAAAATGCCGTAGCCTGCGATTTTGAGTCCTAGCCAAAGCCAGGTGGGTAACTTCAATTGAACTTCTGACTTCCTCTCAAAAGGGGAGGCTTGCCATCCCTTCAACAATTTTAGTTTCCCAAGTTCAAAAATGTAGGTTCAAAATAGCAGGGGGTCTCGAACATCCCAGGCTAGTATACACATACTATAACGTAATTGCTCTTAAATTTCAAGATTAAATTATCTACTTTGTTGTAAAAATATTACTTTTTATGTTTCGACACGTTATGCACAATCATATCACATATACTTAATTCATAACATAAATAAATTCCGCAAAAAAATTATAATATTTATCAATACTACAGCTTCTATGCAATATTCCGTGTCAACTGCAACGAAATCCTGACCTAATCCAGATAAAGTCTTCCATCTCTCACATGATAATCACGATTTTTATGACGGAGCAGTGTATGTTTCATATAGTGAAGTAAATACTCCTCCCCTCTCATATCCAGCATCGTAAGAAGATATCTTGCCAGATAATCCGCCTCATCATCTATAAGCATCATATGCCTTCCGTTTAAATAGTATGCCAACGCACTGCCATCATTATACTGTTCTTTTAAATAATTTTTGCTGGCACTGATACGATCAATAACCATCTCTGCCACATATTTCTTCGGCATCTTCATTCCGACAAGCTTGCCGCCCGGATTAATGCTGTAATCAATCCAATATTCAAAATGATGAAGATTCCTTCCTTTGTGATGAAGCCACCCCCTTGAACAGTTCTTTAATTCCTTTTCCCGGTTAATCGGACTTCTGTCTCCCTGATAATAAATAATTCCCGGTATAAATTCAATCGGTGTATATTTGGACAAATCATGAAGAAGTCCCTGCTTATAAAGTCCCACTTTAAAACATGTTTTCATTACTAACATTTTGTGGTGGGTAATCGTGCAAAAATGTCCTTTTAAATTTTTAAATATATTCATTCTCTTTTTCCTGCTCTTTTTCTAAATTTACTGTATCCCGCACCAGATATATCGGTCTTCTCCTAATCTCTCCTAAAATAACCGACAAGTATTCTCCGATAATTCCCAAAAGGAAAAACAGTACGGTAAACATAAAACAAATTACAACGATAATTGTTGTATATCCTCCCGGTGCACCAACATGTATTTTCATATAAATAGAATAAATAATCAGAAGCACACTTGCAATTCCGGCAGATGTTCCACAAAGAGATGCTATTTTTAATGGTAAATCAGAATAACTGATCATTGCTTTAACGGAAAACCTGAACAGATTACGAAGACTGTATTTACTCCTGCCACCTGCCCGCTCTCCTGCTGTATACTCTATTGTCGTTTTTCTAAAACCGATACTCTGCACATAGGCCCGGAGGAAACGGGAACTTTCTCTAAAATGCTTTCTTAGCACTTCCGCCGGTCTTTTTGTAACTGCAAAAAAATCAGAAGCATTCTCCTCAAAATGTGTTTCTGAAATTCCATTTAATATTTTATAAAATAATTTTGATGTAATATTCTTAAAAAGTCCTGCGCTTTTATTGGACATCCGTACCATGCTGACTACCTCATATCCCTGATGAAATGCATCTAAAATCTGTGGGATACATTCTACCGGATGCTGTAAATCTGCATCCATACAAATGACTCCGTCACCTGTGCTGTAATCAATACCTGCTATCATCGCCGCTTCATGCCCATAATTTCGGGAAAAATGGATGACTTTTACCTTTTCTGACTCCATTGCCAGACGGTCTAATATAGCCGGAGAAGCATCTTTACTTCCATCATTGACAAAAAGAAGTTCATATTCACACGGCAGACTTTCTACTACTGGCACAACAGCCTGATACATCTTGTCCAAAACTGCTTCTTCATTATATACAGAAATAACAACGGACAATTTATTAATTATATTCATTACCTGTCCTTTCTTTTTATTTTCTTTTTCCATAATAGCATTTCCCAAAAAACTTCGCAACCAGACCCTTTTTGTTTTTCATAATGTTTTCTTGATTCTCGCTTTATAAGATGACTATTTTATTTGTGACATCCTCCCTCACCTATAGGACACCACTGAAAAAGTACCTTAGATGTGGGAGTCTTCTTGCTGGAAGAGGATAAAATGTGCTTTTTCTGCGATTATTTTTTGATATTCTTCTTTCATAAAGTGATTATTTCATTTACGAATTACGATTTTCATGCGGTTATTCCTCGATATTCTCCTTTACAAAGTACTTATTTCATGCTAAACTCGGTTAGATACGACAGTTCATTTGTACCATCCTGTCGATAAACAAAACCAGGACAGCATTTTATTTTAACCGGAAAGATTTGACGAGAATATATGATTTAGAGATGCTGTGTGTTTGCAGCATCTTTTTTATTAGGAGGATTTTTAATGTATATTTTAGAAACAGAGCAGTCCTTCGATTCCGCCCATTTTTTAAGTGGCTACGAAGGCAAATGCAGTAACCTCCACGGACACCGATGGAGAGTTGTGGCTCGAATTGCTATGGACGAATTAAATAAAGAAGGCCAGACCAGAGATATGGTCATTGATTTCGGAGATTTCAAGAACGCTCTTAAAAAGCTTACTGATGCTTTAGATCATTCTTTCATTTTTGAAACAGGTTCTTTAAAAGAGAGAACAGTTGCCGCATTGAAAGACGAAGGATTTTTACTTCATGAAGTTCCTTTCCGTCCGACTGCAGAACAGTTTTCCCGCTATTTTTATGAACAGCTTAAGGGACTGAACTTCCCTGTATATGACATTTCCGTATACGAAACACCGACAAACTGTTCCACTTACCGGGAGGCTTCTTTATGATAACTTATCCCGTAGTTGAAAAGTTTGTAAGTATCAACGGCGAGGGACAAAAAGCTGGAGAAATCGCAGCATTTATCCGAATGAGAGGCTGCAATCTTGCCTGCAATTACTGTGATACTTCCTGGGCCAATACAAAAGACTGCCCTTGTGAATTTTTATCTGCCGAAGAACTAATCACCTGGCTCAAAGAACATTCCATAGAAAATGTTACTTTGACCGGGGGAGAACCTTTACTGACAGAAGAAATTGCTCCCCTGATTGAAGCTCTTGGTACTGCCGGTTTTTCCGTAGAGATTGAAACCAATGGAAGTGTTTCTCTTAACACTTTCGATACACTCGCTCACCGCCCGGCTTTTACTATGGATTATAAATGCCCGGACAGCGGCATGGAAAATGCAATGAACACAGACAACTTTTCCCTGCTTATCCCTAAAGACACCGTAAAGTTTGTTGTCAGCAGCATTTCCGATTTAGACAAGGCAAGGAAAATCTGTATACAATATAAAGTTGCCGAGCATTGTCCTATTTTTTTAAGTCCGGTATTTGGCAGAATCGAACCAAAAGAAATTGTTGAATATATGATAGAACACCATTGGAATGAAGCCCGTCTCCAGCTCCAGATGCACAAGTTTATCTGGCCGCCGGAACAGCGCGGAGTATAAAAAGGAGGAAAGAACATGGCTATAGATAAAGATGCCATTCGTGAACACGTCAGAGGCATTCTCGCCGCCCTCGGTGATGACCCTGACCGTGAAGGATTGAAAGAAACACCCGACCGTGTAGCCCGTATGTACGAGGAAGTTTTTGAGGGAATGAACTACACCAATCATGAAATCGCCATGATGTTTAATAAATCATTTAAAGACGATTTATGTGTCGGCTCCGATAAAAAAGATATCGTCTTAGTTCGGGATATCCCGATTTTCAGCTATTGCGAACACCACATCGCCCTCATGTACGATATGTCTGTTTCCGTAGCATACATTCCAAAAGAAAAGGTTCTCGGATTAAGCAAAATTGCAAGAATCTGTGACATGGCTTCTAAACGCCTTCAGCTTCAGGAACGAATAGGCTCCGACATCGCAGAAATCATGTGCGAAGCCGCTGAGACAGACGATGTTGCTGTAATCATCCACGGAACACATAGCTGTATGAGCGCACGAGGAATCAAAAAAGAAGCCGCATCTACTGTTACAACTACTTTCCGCGGCCGCTTTGAGACAGATGCTGCCATTCAGAGCCAGCTTACGATGATGCTGCATGCGTAAAATAAGGACATAAAAACTCATATTCAAAATTATCTATATAATAAATAGAGATTTACCATCACACACGAAAGAAGGAATCATTCATGCAGGAACTTAAAAATAAAGATGCTGCTGTTGTTGTTTTCAGCGGCGGACAAGATAGTACTACTTGCCTTTTCTGGGCATTAAAACGCTACAAAAAAGTAATCGCTTTATCATTCGACTATCATCAGAAACATGTAAAAGAATTAGAGTGTGCAAAGAAAATCTGCCGTGATCATGAAGTAGAACACCACATCATGGACATGAGCCTCTTAAACCAGCTCGCTCCTAACTCCCTCACACGAGTAGATATCAAAGTAGACGAAAGCGCACCAGAAGAGGGAACACCAAACAGCTTCGTTGACGGAAGAAATCTTCTCTTTCTTTCCTACGCTGCAGTATTTGCAAAACAGAGAGGCATCACAGACATTATTACCGGCGTATCCCAGAGCGACTTCTCCGGCTACCCAGACTGCCGTGATATGTTCATTAAGTCTTTAAATACAACCCTCTGCCTCGCTATGGACTATCAGTTTGATATTATCACACCTCTGATGTGGCTCGACAAAAAAGAAACATGGGCTTTAGCAGATGAACTTGGCGCATTCGATATTATCAGAAATGAAACATTGACCTGCTATAACGGAATCATTGGGGACGGATGTGGACACTGTCCATCATGTAAGCTGCGCAAAAAGGGACTTGATGCCTATTTGG
>UMHZ01004822.1_pt1 | contig 12063 bp, 9 predicted proteins | sample 1965671 | NCBI WGS metagenome assembly UMHZ01 (sample SAMEA4836111, study PRJEB28245) | human gut metagenome | biome: gut microbiome; material: fecal sample | place: Denmark | collected 2008 | reverse complement strand
GTGTCGGAGGAGAATCCTCCGGCATCTTTGTATTATCTGACTACCAAAGAAAGGAAAAGAGAAAATGGAGAACTGGGTACTTCTGAGAAAAGGAGCGGATTTTCAGCATATCAGTGAGAAATTCCATATCAGTCCGCGAGTGGCTTCCCTGATAAGAAACCGGGATGTGATCGGGGATGATGCGATCGAGAAATATTTAAACGGTACGATCGCCGATCTGTACGATGGAATGCTGATGAAGGATATGGACAAGGCAGTAGCGGTTCTTGGAGAAAAGATAAAAGAAAATGCAAAAATCAGAATCATCGGAGACTATGATATTGATGGAATCCAGTCGACCTATATTCTTCTGGAGGGATTCCGGATGCTCGGAGCTGATGTGGACAGTGACATTCCGGATCGTATGAAGGACGGGTATGGTCTGAACCGGAACCTGATCGACCGGGCGCTGGAGGCCGACGTGGATACGATCGTTACCTGTGATAACGGGATTGCGGCGGCAGAGGAGATCGCCTATGCAAAAAGTATGGGAATGACGATTGTGGTGACGGATCATCATGAGGTCCCGTATACGGAAATTGGCACGGGACGAAGATATATTCTGCCGGAGGCAGATGCGGTTGTGGATCCGAAGCAGGAGGACTGTACTTATCCGTTCAAAGGGCTGTGCGGGGCTGCGGTTGCTTACAAGCTGGTGGAGGCTCTGATGGAAGCCATGGGAAAAGATGCGGAAGATGCAGATTATCTGATGGAAAATGTGGCAATCGCAACGATCGGTGATGTTATGGATCTGGTGGACGAAAACCGTATTTTCGTTAAACAGGGACTGGATATGCTGAAACGGACGGAGAATCTGGGACTGAAGGCGCTGATGGAATGTACTGGTGTGAATGTAGATAAGCTGTCTCCGTATCACATTGGATTTGTGATCGGTCCGTGTATGAATGCCAGTGGAAGACTGGATACAGCAAAGCGTGCCCTGGAGCTTCTGGAGGCAAAGAAAGTGGCGGAGGCGGATCTGCTGGCAGGTGATCTGAAAGCACTCAATGACAGCCGGAAGGATATGACGGCGCAGGCGGTAGAAGAGGCGTTTATCCAGGTGGAGAACAGTGAACTTAAGGATGCAGACGTGCTGGTGGTCTACCTGCCGGAATGTCATGAAAGCCTTGCCGGGATCGTGGCAGGAAGGATCCGGGAAAAATATTACCGTCCGGTCTTTGTGCTGACGAAGGGCGCGGAAGGTTTAAAGGGCTCAGGAAGATCGATCGAGACCTGGCACATGTATGAAGGACTGAACCGGGTAAAGCATCTGTTGTCAAAATTTGGCGGGCATAAGATGGCGGCAGGTCTCTCCATGCCGGAGGAGAATCTGGAACAGTTCCGTAAGGAGATTAACGAAAAATCCGGGATCACACCAGAGGATCTGAATGAAAAGATTGCCATAGATATGCAGCTCCCGTTTGAATGTGTCAATGAAAAATTTATCGGAGAGCTTGCGGTTCTGGAACCATTTGGCAAAGGAAATGCACGTCCGGTCTTTGCAGAAAGACAGGTACAGGTGGAAAGTGCGAGAATCCTTGGCAAGAATAAAAATGTGCTGAAGTTGCAGGTGAAGGATCTTCACGGTACAAGGATGGATGCCATGTATTTTGGAGATGTGAATACCTTTGTGGAATATGTGCGTGAAAAATTTGGAGATATTGCCTGTGAGTGTCTGCTGCGCGGACATGGGCATGGAATTGTTATGGCATTTACCTATTATCCTGATATCAATGAGTATCAGGGAGTCCGTACGCCACAGATTGTGATCCAAAATTATAAATAATTTGAAAAACAGCAATTTTATGCTATACTAATAGATATTGCATATATTTGTAGGTAAGGTGGAGAAGAAAGATGAAAAAACTTGAAGAATATGTTGTCAGCATTCCGGATTATCCGGAAAAAGGAATTATTTTCAGAGATGTAACCAGCATTCTTGAAGATCCGGAAGGGCTTCAGCTTTCCATTCGGGAACTGCAGGATAAGCTTGAAGGCATGGATTTCAACATCGTGATCGGACCGGAGTCCAGAGGATTTATTTTTGGAATGCCGATTGCATATAATCTGCAAAAAGCATTTGTGCCGATCCGTAAAAAAGGAAAGCTTCCTTGCGAGACAGCATCGATCAAGTATGATCTGGAATATGGAAGTGCAGAGATCGAGATCCACAAGCGTTCGATCAAACCGGGAGACAAGGTTGTGATCGTAGATGACCTGATGGCAACAGGCGGTACGGCAGAAGCAATGATCAAACTGATCGAAGGACTTGGCGGTGAGGTTGTAGAAGTTCTCTGCCTGATCGAACTGATGGGATTAAAAGGACGGGAAAAACTGAAAGGATACAAAGTAGATTCCGTAATCCAGTATCCGGGAAACTAATGAGAAAGAAGGGAAGGCTATGGCAGACGATATCGGAATCCAGCAGGAGATGCTGATCGAACCAACACATAAAAAACTGGAGATCGTAGATGGTCATGCGGTAAAGGATGTGGAAGATTATCAGAATCCGGAACTGCTCTATAAAAGTCTGATCGAGCGAGTCAGAAAGTACCATCCTTCGGCGGACGTCTCTATGATCGAAAAAGCATATCATATTGCAAGAGATGCGCATAAAGGGCAGACACGGAAATCCGGAGAAGAGTATATTATCCATCCTCTGTGGGTAGGAATCATTCTGGCACAACTGGAGATGGACAAAGAGACGATCGTTGCCGGCATCCTTCATGATGTGGTAGAAGACACGGTGATGACGGACGAAGAAATCCGTCAGGAATTCGGAGATGAGGTGGCTCTTCTGGTAGACGGTGTCACAAAGCTGGGACAGCTTTCCTATTCAGCGGATAAGCTGGAGGTCCAGGCTGAGAATCTTCGTAAGATGTTCCTTGCGATGGCAAAAGATATCCGTGTTATCATCATCAAGCTTGCCGACCGTCTGCACAATATGCGTACCCTGCAGTATATGCGACCGGAGAAGCAGTTGGAAAAAGCGAAAGAAACCATGGATATCTATGCTCCGATCGCACAACGGCTTGGTATTTCCAAGATCAAGACAGAGCTTGATGATCTGGCGCTCAAATATTCCCAGCCGGAGGTTTTTAACGATCTGGTAAAGCAGATCAATGCAAGAAAAACGGAAAGGGAAGAATTTGTCCAGCAGATCGTGGATGAGGTTTCCACGCATATGAAGAATGCGAACATTGATGCAGAAGTGAACGGACGTGTGAAGCATTTCTTCAGCATTTATAAGAAGATGGTGAACCAGGATAAGACGGTGGATCAGATCTATGATCTGTTTGCAGTCCGTATTATCGTAGATTCTGTAAAAGACTGTTATGCGGCGCTTGGAGTTATCCATGAGATGTATACACCGGTACCGGGACGTTTTAAAGATTATATCGCAATGCCGAAGGCAAATATGTACCAGTCTCTGCATACGACTCTGATGAGTTCGATCGGTCAGCCGTTTGAGATCCAGATCCGTACAAAAGAGATGCATAAAACTGCTGAATACGGTATTGCGGCACACTGGAAATATAAAGAGTCTGAAGATGGAAAGAAGAGCGTTGAGGCGAAGGAAGAAGAGAAACTGAGCTGGCTTCGTCAGATCCTGGAATGGCAGCGAGACATGTCAGATAACCGGGAATTTCTGAATCTTCTGAAAGGAGACCTGGATCTATTTGCAGAGGATGTATACTGCTTTACACCGAACGGAGATGTCAAGAACCTGCCGAACGGTTCTACGCCGGTTGACTTTGCCTATGCGATCCATACTGCGGTCGGCAATAAGATGGTAGGTGCCAGAGTCAATGGCAAGCTGGTCAATATCGATTACAAGATCCAGAACGGGGACCGAATCGAGATCCTGACTTCGCAGAACTCCAAAGGACCGAGCCGTGACTGGCTGAGTATCGTCAAGAGTACCCAGGCGAAGAACAAGATCAACCAGTGGTTTAAGAAAGAATTCAAAGAAGAAAATATTGTACGTGGTAAGGAAATGCTCGCCACGTACTGTAAGGCAAAAGGATTTGTACTCTCGGATCTGATGAAACCGAAATATATGCAGATCGTGCAGGAAAAGTACGGTTTTAAGGACTGGGATTCGATCCTTGCAGCACTTGGACATGGCGGATTGAAGGAAGGGCAGATCGTCAACCGTCTTGCAGAAGAATACAGTAAGGATCACCGAAAAGAACTGACCGACGAAAGTGTTCTGGAAAAGGTTGCGGAAGCGGCAAAGAACAAGGTGCATATCACCAGATCCAAGAGTGGTATCGTGGTCAAGGGAATCGACGATATGGCAGTGCGTTTTTCCAGATGCTGCAATCCGGTGCCGGGAGATGAGATCGTTGGCTTTATCACCCGCGGACGCGGAATGTCAATCCACCGGACGGACTGTGTCAATATCATTCATCTGTCAGAAGCGGAAAGGGTGCGTCTGATCCCGGCAGAATGGGAAAAACCGGAGGAAGGTACAGATACCGGAAGCTATCTGGCTGAGATCAAGATGTATGCAAATGACAGGCAGGGACTTCTGATGGATATGTCTAAGGTGTTCACGGAGATGAATATTGATGTGAAGTCTATGAATGTAAGAACCAGCAAACAGGGAACAGCAACAATCGAAGCCGGATTTATTGTCCGGGGAAGAGAGGAGCTTGGAAAAGTGATTGGAAAGCTCCGGCAGATCGTCGGCGTGCTGGATATAGAACGAGCAGTGGGGTAAAAAGAAATGAAAATCGAAAAATTTGTAACAGGAATTATCAGTACCAATTGTTACATTGTTACTAATGAAGAAACAAAAGAGACCGTGATCGTTGATCCGGCAAACCTGTCAAAAGCGATGATCGGTTATATCGAAGAGGAAGAGCTTGTAATTAAGGCAATTCTTCTGACTCATGCGCATTTTGATCATATCATGGGAATCGATAAAGTGATCGACCGGTATGGAGAAATGCCGGTTTACGTAGAAGAATCTGATCTGGAGCTTCTTCACACACCGTCTATGAATGAGTCAACGGTATATACAAATGGCTATAGCTACCCGGGTGGAGACGTGATCCATGATGGAGATGTGCTTCATCTGATCGGAGAAGATTTCCGGGTGATCCATACACCGGGACATACCCAGGGCGGCGTATCCTACTATGTAGAAAAAGAGGGAGTACTTTTCAGTGGAGATACATTGTTTTGTTGTTCAGTCGGAAGAAGTGATTTTGCAACCAGCAGCACTTCTGCACTGATTCGTTCGATCAAGGAAAAGTTGTTCCTGCTTCCGGATGAAACAAAGGTATTCCCGGGACATATGGGCGCAACAACGATTGGCAACGAAAAAGTGAACAACCCGTATGTATAGAGGAGCAGAGAAATGATTCGGATCAGCTGTAAGAATGAACGTTTCACCTACGACATGTATCATATCGTAAAGTCATTTCTTCCTGATGCCGAGATCAGCCAGAAGGTAGATCCAGAACAGGAACTTCTGATCGAAATGACCGCAGAAGAGGAACCAGATCTGGAAGAGCAGGCATGTGATAAAAAGGTCCGGTGGACCTTTTTTCATTGCAGGGAGGCTGAAATCGCAGACATCAGCGAAAAAAGAGAACAAAAGCGTTATATCAATAAAAAATTATATCAGACCCTGGTCAAAAAGACCGGAGAAGAACATGCATGGGGGAATATGACAGGTGTCCGCCCCACAAAGATGATCATGGAAAGACTGGAAGAAGGTTCTTCTGAGGAAGAAATCATCCGGTATATGCATGATACCTATGTGGTAAGCGAGAAAAAAGCAATGCTAGGTATCGAGATTGCAAAGCGGGAAAAAGCCCAGCTTGACAAGCTGGATTATGAAAATGGATACAGTCTTTATATCGGAATTCCGTTCTGCCCGACAACCTGCAGTTACTGCTCCTTTACTTCTTATCCGGTTGCAAAATGGCAGGACCGGATGGATGAATATGTAGATGCACTTTTAAAAGAGCTTGCATTTATTGTAGAGGTTTCAAAAGAAAAGCATCTTAATGCGATTTATATGGGAGGCGGTACGCCGACAACCCTGAGTGCACAGCAGATGGATCGGGTTTTGAGTTTCCTGGAAGAACATTTTTCCTTTGAACATCTGAAAGAATATACGATCGAAGCCGGAAGACCGGACAGTATTACTGAGGACAAGCTGCGAGTGATCCGAAAGCATGGAGTTGGCAGAATTTCCATCAATCCACAGACCATGCAGCAGAAGACACTGGATGTGATCGGAAGACGTCACACAGTGGAAGATGTAGTCCGCATTTTCCATCTGGCAAGAGAACTGGGATTCGACAATATCAATATGGATCTGATCGCAGGTCTTCCGGGAGAACATCCGGAGGAGATGGAAGATACTCTTCGTCAGATCAAAGAGCTTGCACCGGATAGTTTGACGGTCCATGCACTTGCAATGAAACATGGTTCGAGACTGACACGCGAACGGGCTGCAAGCACAGAAAAACAAAATTACAAACAGATGGCAAGAGAGCTGGAAGAGATGATCGATATGGCACGTAAGGCGGCCGGTGAGATGGGACTTTATCCGTATTATCTCTACAGACAAAAAAATATTGCAGGAAATTTTGAAAATGTAGGTTACGCAAAGGTTGACAAAGCGGGAATTTACAATATACTGATTATGGAGGAAAAGCAGTCCATCGTTGCTGCCGGTGCAGGCGCATCGACTAAGGTGATGCTTCCGTATGAGATTCCGGCGCCCGGAAGTAAAAACGGGCGGATGACGAATCTGATAAGAATAGAAAATGTCAGAGATGTGGGAGAATATATTTCCCGTATCGATGAGATGATAGAGCGAAAAGGAGAATGGTTATGGCATTAAAGAAAAAACCGGTTACCGGCATGAAAGACATGCTCCCGAAAGAAATGGAAATCAGAGATTATGTGATCCAGATGATCAAGGATACCTATAAGACATTTGGATTTACTTCCATAGAGACACCGTGTGTGGAACACATTGAGAACCTGTGCAGCAAACAGGGTGGCGACAATGAAAAACTGATCTTCAAGATTCTGAAGAGAGGGGAAAAACTGAAAATTGCTGAGGCAAAAGAAGAGATCGATCTGGTAGACGGAGGACTTCGTTATGACCTGACAGTTCCGCTTGCAAGATACTATGCAAATCATGCAAATGAACTGCCGTCACCGTTTAAGGCACTTCAGATTGGCAATGTATGGAGAGCAGACCGTCCACAGAGAGGACGTTTCCGTCAGTTCATGCAGTGCGATATCGATATTTTAGGTGAGCCGGGTAATCTTGCAGAGATCGAACTGATCCTTGCAACTACGACCATGCTTGGAAAGATGGATTTCCACAATTTTACGGTATGTATCAATGACCGTAATATCTTAAAGGCGATGGCTGCATTCAGTGGATTTAAGGAAGAAGATTTCGACGAAGTATTTATCATCCTTGATAAGATGGATAAGATCGGCAAAGAAGGCGTAGGCGAAGAACTGGTTGAGATGGGTTATACAAAAGAAAATGTAGATACTTATCTTGGACTCTTTGATGAGATCAACCCGGATGTTGATGGAATCCGTTTCTGCAAAGAAAAGCTGGCAGGATTCCTTGATGAGAAGACAGCTGACAGCATGGAAATGATCATTTCCAGCGTAGAAAGTGCAAAAGAGGCAGATTTCAAAGTAAAATTTGATCCGACGCTGGTACGTGGACAATCTTACTATACAGGAACCATTTTTGAAGTAACGATGGATGAATTTGGCGGCTCTGTTGCAGGTGGCGGACGTTACGATAAGATGATCGGTAAATTCACAGGGCAGGACACACCGGCATGTGGATTCTCAATCGGATTTGAGCGTATTGTCATGCTGCTTCTGGAAAATGGATATGAGATTCCTTCCAAGCGCCAGAAAAAAGCATATCTTCTTGAAAAGAATATGCACAAGGAAGGCATCCTCAAAGTACTTGAGATGGCAAAAGCTGACCGCGCAGCCGGGAAACAGGTTCTGGTGGTCAATATGAAGAAGAACAAGAAATTCCAGAAGGATCAGCTGATCGCAGAAGGATATGAAGATATCACAGACTGCTACAAAGATTCCGTTATGGATTTATAAGGAAAGAGAAACGCAGGAGGATAAATTAGAATGGCAGAGTCAATGACAGGACTGAAAAGAACACATCGGTGTGCAGAGCTTTCAGAGGCAAACATCGGTGAAAAAGTAACCATCATGGGATGGGTACAGAAGAACAGAAATAAAGGTGGACTGGTTTTTGTAGATGTACGTGACCGTTCCGGACTGATCCAGGTTGTTTTTGAAGAGGGAAGTACAGATAAAGCGCTTCTTGAGAAGGCAGCAAAGCTTAGAAGTGAGTTTGTTGTAGCAATCGTGGGAACTGTTGAAAAACGTTCCGGTGCAGTTAATGAAAATCTTGCAACAGGTGCGATTGAGATCAAACCGGAAGAACTCAGAATTTTATCTGAATCTGAGACACCTCCGTTCCCGATCGAAGAGAATTCCAAGACAAAAGAGGAAGTACGTCTGAAATACCGTTTCCTCGATCTTAGAAGACCGGACATCCAGAGAAACCTGATGATGAGAAGCCGTGTGGCTACCCTCGCACGTCAGTTCATGGCAAAAGAAGGATTCCTTGAGATCGAGACACCGTTCCTGATCAAGAGTACACCGGAAGGTGCAAGAGATTACCTGGTACCGAGCCGTATTCATCCGGGAAGCTTCTATGCACTTCCGCAGTCACCGCAGATCTTCAAACAGCTGCTGATGTGCTCCGGATATGACCGCTATTTCCAGATCGTAAAATGTTTCCGTGATGAAGACCTTCGTGCAGACCGTCAGCCGGAATTTACACAGATGGATATGGAACTTTCTTTTGTAGATGTTGATGATGTCATTGATATCAATGAGAGACTGCTTGCGCATCTGTTCAAAGATGTACTGGATATCGATGTACAGCTCCCGATCCAGAGAATGACCTGGCAGGAAGCAATGGACAGATTCGGTTCTGATAAACCGGATATCCGTTTCGGCATGGAGCTGGTTAATGTGACAGAGACTGTCAAAGACAGCGAATTTGTTGTATTTAAGAATGCGATTGAAGCAGGCGGAACTGTCCGTGGCATCAACGCAAAAGGCCAGGGTGGCATGGCCAGAAAGAAGATCGACAAGCTGGTTGATTTTGCAAAAGGTTATGGAGCAAAGGGACTTGCTTATATTGCAATCCATGAAGACGGAACTGTCAAATCTTCTTTCTCAAAATTCATGACGGAAGAAGAGACAGCAGCGCTGATTAAAGCGATGGCTGGAGAGAATGGAGACCTTCTTCTCTTTGCGGCAGATAAGAATAAAGTTGTATGGGATGTTCTTGGTGCACTCAGACTGGAACTGGCACGCCAGATGGAACTTCTTGATAAGAATGAATACAAATTCCTGTGGATCACAGAATTCCCGCTTCTTGAGTGGAGTGATGAACAGAACCGTTTCACAGCAATGCATCATCCGTTTACCATGCCGATGGAAGAAGACCTTCAGTACATCGACAGTGATCCGGGAAGAGTCCGTGCAAAAGCATATGACATCGTTCTGAATGGTAACGAGATCGGAGGCGGAAGTGTCCGTATCTTCAACCAGGAGATCCAGAGTAAAATGTTTGAAGTACTTGGATTCACACCGGAACAGGCACAGGAGCAGTTCGGATTCCTTCTGAATGCATTTAAATACGGTGTGCCGCCACACGCAGGACTTGCTTACGGTCTTGACCGTCTGGTTATGCTGATGGCAAAACAGGATAGCATCCGCGACGTGATCGCGTTCCCGAAGGTAAAAGATGCATCTGACCTGATGACAGAAGCACCGGAGAGAGTCGATCCGAAGCAGTTGGAAGAGCTTGGACTGGAGTTGGAAGAGCATACAGCGGACGCTGAATAAATTTTATAATTCAATTTTTAAAAATGAACATTTTTTCACATAAAACAGAATTGGCTGTCAAAGTGAAGAAATGTTCATTTTTTTTTATAGCGAAATTCTATAATAATGATAGTTGAAATAAAAGGAGGATGGGATATATGGCACATAAAATTTTAGAAGAAGCGCAGGAAATAAATGATCTACTTATAAAATGGAGAAGAGATCTTCATCAAATTCCTGAGACGGATCTGGAGCTTCCAAAGACTGTGGAATATATCAGTAAACGTCTGGATGAGATGAATGTAGAATACAAGGTATTTCCTGAGGTTTCAGTGATTATCGCTCAGATTGGAAAAGGGGATAAATGTTTTCTTCTGAGAAGTGATATGGATGCGCTTCCGGTAGAAGAGGAAACGGGACTTGAATTTGCATCAAAGAATGGCTGTATGCATGGATGCGGACATGATCTGCACGCTACGATCCTTCTTGGAGCGGCAAAAATTTTAAAGGCGTATGAAGAAGAACTGCCGGGCGTGGTCAAATTATTGTTCCAGCCAGGTGAGGAGACCTTCCGCGGAGCGAAAGCAGCAGTGGAAGCAGGAGTCCTGGAGAATCCGCATGTAGATGCTGCCTTTGCAGCGCATGTATTTGCGGCAATTCCATATGGAACGATTGGATATGGTGTGGAAGCCATGGCATCTGTATATGGCTTTAAAATCACCCTTACAGGACGTGGCGGACACGGTTCTGCACCGGAGGGCTGCATTGACCCGATCAACGCTGGTGTAGAAGTTTATCATGCTCTTCAGGCACTGATCGCCAGGGAATGTCCACCATCAGCAGAGGCAGCACTTACGATTGGACAGTTTACAGCTGGTAATGCAGCAAATGTAATTCCGGAGCGCTGCGTGCTTCAGGGAACACTAAGGACATTTAATGAAGAAGTAAGGACGATGCTGATCCGGAGGATCAATGAAATTGTTCCGGCTGTTGCAGCAGCTTATCGTACTACTTGTGAAATTGAAGAACTCAGCAATGTTCCGAGTGTAACTTGCAATGAAGAACTGAATGCAGAGTATATTAAAAGTATTGAGTCTCTTGAAAATCCGGGAACAACGATTAACGGTGGATTTCATGTCATGGGATCCGAAGACTTTGCCGTGATTTCGGCAAAAATACCGGCAAGTTATTTTGTAGTCGGAGCCGGAGTGGAAGATCAGAGTAAATGGAAAGGACAGCATAATCCAAAGATTCTGTTTAATGAAAAAGCATTACCGCTTGGCGCAGCCATGTATGCGAAGATTGCAATGGACTGGCTGGCAAAATAGAAGAGTAGATCTATAAGGTTAGAATAAATAAAAAGAAGGGATCAGGCTTTTACAAAAAAGTGAAAGCGGATCCCTTTTCGTGTATCTAGCACAACTCTGACAAATGGGGTCTTTTGATTTAATTAAAAGTTTAATCAGAAATTTACATGAATGAAAAAGAGACTTATGAAAATCATAAGTCTCACAAAGAGCGACAGACGGGACTCGAACCCGCGACCTCCACCTTGGCAAGGTGGCGTACTACCAACTGTACTACTATCGCATCTATTAAATTGTGTTCATCAGAACAATATCTACTATACCGTACAAAGAAGGAATTGTCAACGAAAAAATGAAGAAATTCTGTTCTACTTTTTGCGGAGATTCAATAAGTTTTCTGTTAATCAGACAAAAAATGATTTTAACAGAATAATAGGCGAAGACAGGTAGAAAAGTCCGACATATAAAATTGAAAATATACTTGACCAATTGATAGATATATTGTATAGTATTTATTGTTCTGATGAACAACAAATAATGAATGCGATAGTAGTACAGTTGGTAGTACGCCACCTTGCCAAGGTGGAGGTCGCGGGTTCGAGTCCCGTCTGTCGCTCTTGAATTAAGAACTACATGTTGCGTGTGGTTCTTTTTTTGTGCATACAATGAGCCAAATACAGATTTTTACACCCATGCAGATTTGTGCTTGCACAAGGATCTGCATGGGTGTAAAAATCTGTATTTGGCGAATGTACATCATCGAGCTGCTAAGCGAGATGGTGTA
>UMHZ01059618.1_pt1 | contig 12190 bp, 6 predicted proteins | sample 1965671 | NCBI WGS metagenome assembly UMHZ01 (sample SAMEA4836111, study PRJEB28245) | human gut metagenome | biome: gut microbiome; material: fecal sample | place: Denmark | collected 2008 | reverse complement strand
TTCCCAGTCATCGTAGTCCGGTGCACGTCCGTCATGACGTTCTCCGTTGGTTAAGGTTTTGCCGACCTGCATGAGGAATACGGCACCTTTTTCCTTGACAATCTTGTATTCACGTTCCTTTGGAGTGAGATCAGGATACATATCGACCAGTTCCTGAGTGCTGACAAATGCGATCTCTCTCGGAAGGATTTCTTCGATGTAATCGTACTGAACAGCCATGTATTTTTCGGTTTTGCGGAGAACGCTGTAGATAGCACGTACTGTGGAAACAAGTGTGTCCATGTTGCGTTCTTCCTTGCTGATGATCTTTTCCCAGTCCCACTGATCTACGTATACGGAGTGGATATTGTCCAGATCTTCGTCTCTTCTGATCGCGATCATGTCTGTGTAAAGTCCTTCACCATGAGCAAAGCCATATTTCTGTAATGCATATCTCTTCCATTTGGCGAGAGAGTGTACGATCTCAGCATTCTCCGGCTGGCCTTTGATATCAAAGCTTACCGGACGTTCCACGCCGTTTAAGTTATCGTTCAGACCGGATGACGGATTAACGAATACCGGAGCGGAAACACGCAGCAGATTCAGTTTTTGAGCAAGTGTCTGCTGAAAGAAATCTTTCACAGTCTTAATGGCAATCTGGGTATCGTGAAGATTTAAAGATGACTGATACCCGTCAGGAATTTTAATCTGTTCCATGAGTGGATTCCTCCTGTAATTTCTGTATTTGCATATTTTATGGCAAACTGATAAAAAATATTGTTGTTTACTGAATATCCATTATCTTTTCCCACGCTATTATAACAGGAAAATGGTAGTTTGACAATTATTACTGTTCATTTGGAAGTATCTCGCGGGATATTATGGTTACGGAGAACAGAACGAACAGTAACACAATTTCAGCTTTGCAAGATTGGGGCGAAATGTTAAAATAAATGTGTAAATGAATGAAGCGTTAAATTTATATAAAACTCAGGGGGAAGATATATGGGAAAAAGGTGTCAGGTCTGTGATGGACCAATTGTAAACGGCAGGTGTAAATATTGTGGAATGCCATATAGAAATGATATGGAACTGTATCATCTGAACGAAGACCGTTCAGAGCACTATCGTCATGCTTCGGCAAAGGTGAAAAAAGCAATGGCAGAGAACGAGATCCCTTTGTCTGACAGAAATAAAACAGTTCCCAAAGCTGCAAAAACTTCGTCTGCCAGAACACAGACTATTAGAACGCAAAATACAAAAGTACAAACTTCAAGAATACAAACATCAGGGACAAAGAAAACATCAGGTCAGTCGTACAGCGCACAGACTGCCCGTACATACAGCACCGGAAAAAAGACAGCAAAAAGTGAGAAGAAAAAGAGCGGCAAGGCAGGCAAAATTTTCTGGATCATTGTGCTGATTCTGATGGTAATAATAGGTCAGATGGCAGAGAATTGGGATACGATTGGATACAGGATAGAAGAATTTATCTATGATGAGTTTGACATAGATCTCAACAGTATTTTTGATGACAGCATTGCGCGGCCGCCCGGGCAGAGTAATAAGAATAATGAAAGTAATGAAAATAATGAAAGTAATGAAAGTAATGAGAATAACTGGACAGATGACTGGTCTGAGACTATCAGTGCAGTAAAGAACGGACAGAATGAACAGAGGGGCAATCCGGATTGGTATATGTTCACCGGAGAGAATTATATTGTCAGAACGGATGATACTGCATCAGAGATTGGCGATACAGATGCCAGTGACCAGGGGTATGATTTTACAATAGATCCGGGAGAATACAGGATAGTGTCCGGCTGGGAGAAGGTTGCTCTGGAAATCAGAAGTTCTTCAGGAAAAGATGAAACTGTAAAATTTGACGAAGCAGACCACGAGGAGAAAATAGAATTACATGCCGGGGATGAGGTATCTGTGGTATCTCTGGATGGTCAAGATAATTATCTTGCCATGTATCAAATTCAGCAATATGACGAATAATTTTTTGCCCCTTTCTTTTTGTCAGAGACTGTGCTATACTTGTTAAACGTACCACATATAGAGAGAATTGTGGTGAATGAAAGAAAAAAATACTATATATTGTATATGGGAGCAAAAGGTATGATATATGTTATAAAGAAAGATGGTACGAGAGAAGAGTTTAATTCACAGAAGATCGTAGCAGCAGTAAATAAGTCGGCAGCCAGAATTTTATACACATTTTCGGATAAAGAGAAGGAATTTATCTGCCAGTTTGCGGAAGAACATGCGGAGGCACTGGGAAAGAATGAGATAGAGATCCAGGAGATGCACAACATCGTAGAGGGAGCACTTGAGAGAGTGAACCCGGCAGTGGCTAAGAGCTACCGCGATTACAGAAATTACAAACTTGACTTTATCCATATGATGGATGATGTATATACCAAGAGTCAGGCAATCCGTTATATTGGTGATAAGAGTAATGCCAATACAGACAGTGCGCTTGTAGCTACAAAGCGAAGCCTGATCTTTAATGAACTGAACAAAGAGCTTTATCGTAAATTTTTTATGAATCGTAATGAACTTCAGGCATGTAAAGATGGTTATATTTATATTCATGACCAGTCTGCACGTCTGGATACCATGAACTGCTGTCTCTTTGATGTGGCATCTGTACTCAGCGGCGGATTTGAGATGGGAAATGTATGGTACAATGAGCCTAAGACACTGGATACTGCGTTTGATGTTATGGGTGATATTATCCTGAGCACTGCTGCACAGCAGTATGGCGGATTCACAGTACCGGAAGTAGACAAGATTCTTGCACCTTATGCACAGAAGAGTTACGATAAATATATCCAGGAATTTATGAAATACTCTGACGAGAGCTGGACAGGACGTGAAGAACGTGCGATCGAGTATGCGCTTGACAAAGTCCGCAGAGATTTTGACCAGGGATGGCAGGGGATTGAGTATAAGCTGAATACAGTCGGATCTTCCAGAGGGGATTATCCATTTGTAACTGTAACTCTTGGACTTGGAATAAAGCAGTTCGAGAAGATGGCAAGTATTTCTCTTCTTGAAGTGCATAAAGGCGGACAGGGTAAGGCAGGACGCAAGAAACCGGTACTCTTCCCGAAAATCGTATTCCTTTATGATGAAAATATCCATGGAAAAGGCAAGATCAGTGAGGATGTATTTGAGGCAGGGGTTGACTGTTCTGCCAAGACTATGTATCCGGACTGGCTGTCCATGTCAGGAAAAGGATATATTTCCAGTATGTACAAGCAGTATGGAAAGGTTATAAGTCCTATGGGATGTCGTGCGTTCTTAAGCCCCTGGTACGAGAGAGGCGGTATGTATCCGGCAGATGATAAGGATGTTCCTGTGTTTGTGGGAAGATTTAACATCGGTGCGGTAAGCCTTCATCTTCCAATGATTCTTGCCAAAGCCAGAGCAGAGAGCAGGGATTTCTACGAAGTGCTGGATTTCTATCTTGAGATGATCCGTAATCTGCATATCCGTACCTATGATTATCTGGGACAGATGCGTGCGTCAACCAACCCGCTGGCATATTGTGAGGGAGGATTTTACGGTGGACATCTGAAACCGAATGAAAAGATTGGCAAGATTCTGAAACCAATGACAGCATCCTTCGGAATCACTGCATTAAATGAACTCCAGGAACTTTACAATGGCAAATCCATTGCTGAAGACGGGCAGTTTGCACTGGATGTGCTGAAATATATCAACAGGAAAGTAAATGAATTTAAAGAGAAAGATGGTTATCTTTATGCAATTTATGGAACACCGGCAGAGAGTTTATGCGGACTGCAGGTGGAACAGTTCCGTAAGATGTATGGCATTGTGAAAGGGGTTTCTGATCGTCCTTATGTAAGCAACAGTTTCCACTGTCATGTGACTGAAGATGTAACTCCGATTGAAAAACAGGATCTGGAGGGACGTTTCTGGGAGTTGTGCAACGGCGGTAAGATTCAGTATGTACGTTATCCGATCGATTATAATCGTGAAGCAATACGCACTCTGATTCGCAGAGCCATGTCTTTGGGATATTATGAGGGAGTAAATCTTTCCCTTGCTTACTGTGATGACTGCGGACATGAGGAACTTGAAATGGACGTGTGTCCGGTCTGCGGTTCCAAGAATCTGACAAAGATTGACCGTATGAACGGATATCTTTCCTACAGCCGTGTGCATGGTGATACTCGTCTGAACGAAGCGAAGATGGCAGAGATTGCGGAACGTAAATCTATGTAATATCAGGTCAGGGGTAAACTTTTGAATCTGACATCATAATATGATAATTAAAAGACATATACCGGCAAGATGATATGTATTGCTCTGGTATATGTCTTTTTGTATTGTCAGATAAAATATAGCAATCCTCTTAAATGTATTATTTACGAGGATTGCTATAGAATCATTTAATGATAGTTCCGGTTTTTTCGAAATATCCATCCTTTGCATGCGCAATATCTGTGATGATCGTTCTTCTGTTATCTCCCTTTTCGATAAAAGAGATTCCGGCTTCGAATTTAGGAAGCATGGAGCCTGGGGCAAACTGATTGTCAGCCATATATTTCTTAGCATCATCTACAGAAATTGTATTAAGATATTCTTCGTTGTCCTGACCGAGGTTCAGACTTACTTTCTCAACACTGGTAAGGATCAGAAGAGTATCTGCATTTAATTCCTGTGCAAGAAGTCCGCTGGAAAGGTCTTTCTCAATGATCGCACTTGCACCATGAAGATCGATTCCCTGTTCCATAACCGGGATTCCGCCGCCGCCTGCTGCGATTACTACCTGGCCCGCATCTACAAGTGTGCGGATTGTTTCAAGCTCTACGATTTTCTGCGGTTTCGGAGCTGCCAGGATTCTTTTATAAGTGCCGTCAGCCAGTTTAGTGACAAAGTTTCCCTTGCTTTCTTCAGTTTCAGCCTCTTCTTCTGTAAGGACACGTCCGATGATCTTCTCAGGTTCAGCGAAAGCATCATCATATGGATCAATGACAACCTGTGTAAGGATAGTAGCTACCGGTTTATAAATACCTCGGGAAATAAGTTCTGCGCGGATTGCGGTCTGGAGGTCATATCCGATATAGCCCTGACTCATTGCCGAACATACGGACATAGGTGCAAATGTATAGTCAGGATGTGTTTTGCCAAATTCATTCATGGCTGTGTGGATCATTCCAACCTGTGGACCGTTACTGTGGGAAATGACTACACGATTTCCGGCTTCTACAAGATCTGCGACAGCTTTGGCTGCTTTTTTTGTAGCGATTTTCTGCTCCGGTAAGGTGGTTCCTAATGCTCTGTGGCCCAGTGCAACTACTGTAATTTTTTCGCTCATGGGAATTACCTCGATTCTTTCATGTTCTGTAAATATGATATCTGCGGGGTGATCTTATATATAAAGATTTTTGAAATTTTTTATCACTGATATCATAAATATTCAATCATATTGATATCCTACATTATAAAAGACTGCCAGTAGAATTGCAATAGAAAATAACTCAAAAAACACCTCGCGGGATATTATCAGTGAACAGTAACAAAAAACAAACAGCTCTCACATTTCTGTGAGAGCTGTTTTGTTTTTTTGAGGGGGGAGATAGAGAGTGGTTTTTCATCTATCCAAGACCTATTATATGGGAAAATTATGTTCAAAGTATGTCGAATTTCTGAAACAATCGGTAAATTTATAAAAGAATTATAAACAAATACGAAAAATAAAAAGTGGTATCTTGTTTTTATAGCATAGACATGCTAAAGTAGATTCATCGGCAACAGCCGTTATCAGTATTCTTATTTTCACGCACCGGTCCGGTGCAAAAATTTCCAATTATTTATTGATAGTCCGGGAGATGGTTTTGAATCCTGAGCAGAAACTCTGAAAATCTTATTTATTGTGCAAAACCGAGAGGAGAGATGCGTATGTCTGTGGATATGAACTTATAATCTCGAAAGATACTGTACCGATATCATTCTGACAGTGGAAGTACCTCAGATGACATAGAATAAAAATTCAGGAGAATGAGAGAATGGAAAAAAGAATATGGAATCAGTTAAAAAAAGCAGTCATGATAACGGCTGCTGTCGGGATTTTGGGAGCAGGAGCAGTATCAGCAGCAGAATTTGAAGCTGCAGAGTTATATGTTCCTGCTGTGGGTTTAAAGCAGAGTGCACAGTGGATCGATGAAGAGAAATTTCAGGCAGAACTGACACTGGAAGTGAGCGGTCTGAAAGAACTGTACAAAAGTCAACAGGAAAATACTGCTTCGGAGAACGGACAGTTGCAGATGGAAAATAGTACATGGGATGGAGAAGTGAGAGAAGCAGAAGCAGCAGAAAATACGACAGATGAAGTGGATTCCGAAAATACAGAGTGTGAATCAGAGAGTGCAGTAATAGATATAGAAGATATAAAAAGCGAAGAATACCGGAAGGCAGAAGGATCTGACACAGAAACCGGACAGACACAACAGAGTGAGCAGGAGAACCAAAATGAGATCAGGGAAGATAAAACCAGATATTTTCTGACTGTATATATTTCAGAATATTTTCAGGTAAATGCAGAAGCGTTAAAGAATGATCTGCAGGCTGAATCCGTACAGATACAAAATAAGAAAGGTGAGACAACCCAGATTACAAAGCTGACCTGTGAGACTGCACTTTCAGATGCGGAAACAGATATCTTTACCATGAAAGTGCCGGTGTCTCTGCGTGAAGAATATCGTATTTCTTCTGTAAAAACAGATTATCCTCTGTGCCAGGATGCACCGCTTTGCAAAGATTGGGAGGGGACAGGTGCGTATTTCTGGATGAAATCAGGGGATGAAACCCGGACTGTTGCAGAAACTCCTTCAGCTCTGCTTTCCGTACAGGAGGCAAAAACAGGGATCACAGCCCGGTTACAGCAGGAGACGAAAGAGGTACGTGCAGGGCAGAACTTTACTTATATATTGTCTGTAGAGAATACAGGAGAATTACCTCTGGAAAATATAGAGATATCCAGTGTTTTTTCTCAGGATAATATAAAAGCCGAATGGAAACAGGAAGAGGGATTTACTGCAAATGGTATGCAGGGAATTATTTCAGGTCTTAAGGCAGGAGAAATCAGAAATCTTCAGATGACAGTACAGCTTACAGAAGAGCAGGCAGGAGAGCTTATTCATACAGTAACTGTAAAAGCGAAATATCCGGGAAAGGAAGAAAGTATTGGATGTCAGAAATCAGTCGAAACAGAAGTCATTGCATTAAAGGCGGCTTTTGAGGTGGAGAAAACTGCGGACAGAACACAGGCATATCCGGGAGATACGATCACATATCAGATCTGCATCAGGAATACGGGTGAGCGAACACTTCATTCGGTTCTCAGTACAGAAAGATTCCAAAATGCCGGTATTCAGGCAAACTTTGTCAGGAAAGAGGGCGTAACATTAAACAGCACAGGCACACAGGCTCTGATTCCGCAGATCGCACCGGGAGAGGCTTTTGCACTTTACGCCACAGTGACTGTTCCACAATATATGGCAAGTCAGGAATTGATCAATGAGGTAATCGTTACATCTGATGAGACTGGTACACAGGCAATGACATCTAAGGCAAACGTAGAATTAAAGGAAACTGATAATATTGTTACAGTTACGCCGCAACCGGCATCTCTGGCTTCCCAGAGTTATGGATATGACTCAAAGTCCGGAAGTGCTTATACTACTGCTTCCAAACCACGTACAGGAGATGAGACAGAAACGGCTTTGTATATTGTACTGGGGATTTTTGCAATCATGTCCGGAGTCAGTGCATTCTGTTACAGGAAGACAAAAAAACAGCAGAAGTAGAGAAACAACGTTGAAACGACAGGGGAGGTGTGCTATTCTTATATAGAATATACGCTTTAGTAAAACACCTCTGCCTGACTTTAAAGAAATTGCGTTACTGTTCACACATCACTATCCCGCGAGGTGTTTTGGCATGAATATGCCAAAATCCCGAGACATACAAGCCAAAATTCTATTGCCGCAGGCAATCTGGAATGAATTTTGGCTAAGTTACTGTGAACGGAGTGAACAGTAACGAAATGGCCGTAGAGGCTGTATAAAATTCAGGCAGGCAGGAAATGATATGGAGGATTAAAATGAAATTAATATCCTTACTGGAAAAGCTGGAATATACATGTCTTCAGGGCAGTACAGACCAGGAAGTAAAAAATGTGATTTATGATTCCCGGAAAGTAGAAGAGGGCTCTCTTTTTATCTGTATCCGCGGTGCAGTGGTGGATGGCCATAAATTTGTGCCGGATGTAGTTGCAAAAGGAGCAAAGGTTCTGATCGTGGAAGAAGCTGTGGAAGCACCGGAAGATGTGACAGTCATTCTTGTGAAAGATACACGATATGCAATGGCGTTTATTTCTGCCGCATATTTCGGATATCCCGCAGAGAAACTGAAAACAATTGGTATCACAGGAACAAAAGGAAAAACAACCACTACGTATATGGTAAAATCTATTCTGGAAAATGCCGGATATAAAGTGGGACTGATCGGAACCATTGAAGCGATCATCGGTGACAAAGTGATTCCTGCAAAGAACACAACACCGGAGTCTTATGTGATTCAGGAATATTTCCATGAGATGGCAGAAGCCGGCTGTGACTGTGTGGTTATGGAAGTTTCCTCCCAGGGACTGATGCTTCACAGAACTCAGGGATTTGTTTTCGATTTTGGTATTTTTACAAATATTGAGCCGGATCATATCGGACCAAATGAACATAAGGATTTTGATGATTATCTCAGATGCAAGTCCTTACTTCTGAAACAGTGCAAGGTAGGAATTGTAAACAGAGATGATGAACATTTCGAGAAGATTATTGAAGGTCATACATGCAGCCTGGAAACTTATGGATTTTCACCGGAAGCAGACCTTCGTGCGGAAGATGCAAAGCTGGTCGGAGGTAAAGGATATCTGGGTATTTCCTACCATCTGAAAGGACTTCTGGATTTTCATGTGGAGATAGATATTCCCGGTAAATTCAGCATCTACAATTCATTGACAGCAATCGCAATCTGCCGTCATTTTAAGGTTTCGGAAGAGAACATTCTCAAAGCCTTAAAAGTAGCTAAGGTAAAAGGCCGTATCGAAATGGTAAAAGTATCCGATGATTTTACTCTGATGATCGATTACGCGCATAATGCCATGGCTCTGGAGAGTCTTCTGACCACTTTGAAAGAATATCATCCCCACAGACTGGTATGTCTGTTTGGATGCGGAGGCAACAGATCGAAGCTTCGCCGTTATGAGATGGGAGAGGTTTCCGGAAAGCTTGCAGACCTTACCATTATTACCTCTGATAATCCACGTGATGAAGAACCACAGGCGATCATCGATGATATCAAGATCGGTATGGCAAAAACCGATGGAAAATATGTAGAGATTCCGGACAGAAAAGAAGCCATCGCCTATGCGATCCATCATGGAGAGCCGGGGGATATTATAGTTCTGGCAGGTAAGGGACATGAGGATTATCAGGAAATTAAAGGAAAGAAATATCCTATGGATGAACGTGTCCTGATCGCAGATATTCTTGCTGGTAAATAGGTAGCGGGTCAAACAGGAATAAGTTCATGATATATGCTGATATAATAATTGATATTTCCAGTGATAAACTGGACCGGAGTTTTCAATATCGTGTACCGGAAAGGCTGGAGAAGAAAATAAAGGCAGGGATGGTGGCAGCCATCCCTTTTGGAAATGCCGGCCGGGTGCGTAAAGGATATGTGATCGGATTGTCAGATAAACCGAAAATTGCTCCCGAAAAGATTAAAGAAATCAGTGAAATCTGCAGTGGAGAAGAGACTACGGAATCCAGACTGATCGCCCTGGCAGCCTGGATGAGAGAAAATTATGGTTCCACCATGATCCAGGCTCTCAGGACAGTACTTCCTATCCAGGAGAAAATCAAGGCAAAAGAGAAAAAATATATATGCCTGGATATTTCCGAAGAGGCGGGAGCGCAGTTGCTGAAAGAACTTGAACAAACAAGGTTTAAAGCCAGAACAAGACTTCTGAGGGAACTTCTGGAGAAAAAAAGACTGGATTATACACATGCGGCGAAAGAACTGGGGACAACTTCTGCTGTTGTAAAGAAATTTCAGGAGCAGGGGATTATCCGCATAGAATATGATGAGATAATGAGAACTTCACTGAATACAGGTGATATTTCCGGAGAAAGGCGAATGCCGCTTACAGATGAACAGGAAGCGGCAGTAAAGCAGATACAGAGAGAGTGGAAAAAACCATCGCCGAAGCCTGTACTGATCGAGGGAGTGACAGGGAGCGGGAAAACCCAGGTGTATATAAAGCTGATCGAGCAGACGCTTTCTCAGGGAAAAGAAGCAATCGTGCTGATCCCGGAGATTGCTCTGACATATCAGACGGTACGCAGATTTTATGCCAGATTTGGGGATAAAGTATCAGTTATCAATTCCAGACAGTCTCAGGGAGAACGCTATGATCAGTTTAAACGTGCGAAAAAGGGAGAAGTCCAAGTGATGATCGGTCCCAGATCTGCGCTGTTTACGCCATTTGCCAGTCTGGGACTGATCATTATTGATGAAGAACATGAACCAAGCTATAAAAGTGAAAGCACACCCCGTTATCATGCAAGGGAAACTGCAATCAGGAGAGCTGTTTTAGAACATGCAAATGTGGTAATGGGTTCAGCTACTCCATCAGTGGAAGCCTACAGTAAGGCAATGAATGGGGAATATAGTCTGGTCAGGCTGACAACAAGATATGGAAGCAGACCTCTGCCCCGGGTTTCTATCGTAGACCTGCGTGAGGAATTAAAAGCAGGAAACAGGTCTGTACTGAGCAGAGAACTCCGGCAAAAGATGAAAGGCCGGTTTGAGAAAAAAGAACAGGTAATGCTTTTTCTGAACAGAAGAGGATACGCAGGTTTTGTATCCTGCCGGTCCTGTGGACATGTGATGAAGTGTCCGCATTGTGATGTTTCTCTTTCGGAGCATAATAATGAAAGGCTTTTATGTCATTACTGTGGATATGAGACAGGAAAACCCCGGATATGCCCGGTGTGCGGATCGCCTTATATTGGCGGATTTAAGGCAGGAACACAGCAAATCGAGAAGGTAGTGCGGGAAGATTTTCCAGAAGTCAGGACTCTCAGAATGGATTTTGATACAACAAGAACCAAGGGCAGCTATGAAAAGATCCTTGCAGCTTTTGCTGCTCATGAGGCAGATATACTGATCGGAACGCAGATGATCGTTAAGGGGCATGATTTTCCGGATGTCACACTCATGGGAATAGTAGCAGCGGATCTTTCGCTGAATGCAGAGGATTATCGATGTGCGGAACGTACCTTTCAGCTTCTCTGTCAGGCAGTCGGCCGGGGAGGACGGGGGGAAAAACCGGGAGAGGCAGTGATCCAGACCTATCATCCGGATCATTACAGTATTCAGGCGGCGGCAGTGCAGGATTATCAGGCATTCTATGAGGAAGAGATGAGTTACCGTATGCTTCTGGATTATCCGCCTGCGGCACATATGCTGGCAGTTCTGGGTTCAGGTCCGGAAGATGAGAAACTGGTTCAGGCAATGTATTATCTGAAACTTTATATAGAAAGGATATACAGAGAAAATGACCTGCATATCATTGGCCCGGCATATGCGTCAGTTGGAAAAGTTAAGGATATTTACAGACAGGTTATCTATTTAAAACATAAAGATCATAAAACGCTGGTACATATCAAAGACCAGCTGGAGAAATACATAGAGATAAATTCCGGTTTCCGGAAAATATACATACAATTTGATTTCAGTTAATTATGGCAGATTTTTTCAAAATCTCATTACTGAAGTAATCTGCTGCAGAAGGGAAATCCGGAAGGCAGTAATTTCTGAAATCGTGATATAACAATAATCAAGATATCAGGTTAGGGGCAAAATATCTTTTGATTCTAACATCATAATCAAAGAAGAGGAGAATAAAGAAATGGCACTTAGAAAAATCAGATTACAGGGCGACGAAGTACTTGCAAAGGTCAGCAGACCGGTAGAAAAAATGACACCACGTATTCATGATCTGATCGGGGATATGCTTGAAACCATGTATGATGCAATGGGAGTTGGTCTCGCGGCACCACAGGTAGGTATGCTGAAGCGTATCGTTGTGATTGATATAGGAGAA
>UMHZ01073887.1_pt1 | contig 12229 bp, 8 predicted proteins | sample 1965671 | NCBI WGS metagenome assembly UMHZ01 (sample SAMEA4836111, study PRJEB28245) | human gut metagenome | biome: gut microbiome; material: fecal sample | place: Denmark | collected 2008 | reverse complement strand
GCACGCCGCGGACGTTGTTGACGAGCTTTGGTTCATCTAAAAACGTTTCGGCAATGAATTTCGCGCGCAGCGGGTCGCCGGGCATCAGAACGGTCCTGGCGAAGTCGCCCTTTTTCGCGCTGTTATGCGGAGTCGGCATATTGAGCCCTCCCCTTTCTTAAAGTTCGCCCTTGGCCTCGAGCTCCTTGACGGCCTTGACGATGCGGGACGTGCCGAGGCGGTCGGCGCCGAGCTTGAGGAAATCTTCGGCGTCCTGCAGGCTCGCGATGCCGCCGGCGGCCTTGATCTTCTTGCCGTTGGTCATGTGGGCTGCCATGAGGGCGACATCCTCGCGGGTCGCGCCGCCGCCGGCAAAGCCCGTGGAGGTCTTGATATAGTCGGCGTGGGAGTTGGAGACGACCTCGCAGAGCTTGATCTTCTCTTCGTCGGTGAGCAGGCAGGTCTCGATGATGACCTTTAAGATGTTGCCGTGGCAGGAGATTTTCACAGAGTTGATCTCCTGAAGGATCTTGTCGTACTGGCCCTCCTTGACCCAGCCGAGGTTGATGACCATGTCGATCTCGGTCGCGCCGTCGGCGACGGCGGACTCGGCCTCCATGCACTTGATGCCGCTGGGCGTGTAGCCGTTGGGGAAGCCGATGACCGTGCAGATGGGCAGCTGGCCGAAGCCATAGTGCTGCTGCTCGGCGACGTAGTGCGCGGCGTGATTCACATAGGTCTGCGGGATGCAGACGCTCGCGCAGCCGTATTTGATGCCGTCGTCACAGATCTGCTTGATGTCCTCCCAGGTGGCGGTCTGCTTGAGGAGGGTATGGTCAACGTGCTTGAGAATTTCCTTAACGTCCATGATATATTTCCTTTCTGTCGTTGAAAGCGTATTTGATCAAAAATCGTTTTATTTTAGCATGTTTCCGTGCTTTTGTCTACCGTTTCGGCAGGTCTCTTACAGTGCGCTGCCGAAATACTCCGTCATCGCGCGGATCAGGAATTCATAGTCCTGCACGCCCGCGGTCTCCCACGAAGAGTGCATCGCGAGCTGGGGCAGGCCGATGTCCACCGTGCTGACCGGCACGAGCGTATCGGAGATCGAGCCGAGCGTCGAGCCGCCGGGAAGATCGGAGCGGTTGGACATGGCCTGCGTGGGAACGCCCGCGTTTTCGCACACGGCGCGGAAAATAGCGCAGGAGCGGCCATCGGTCGCGTAGCGCTGATTGGCGTTGAACTTGATGACGACGCCCTCGTTCATATACGGGCAGTTGTCGGGGTCGGCGTATTCACCGTGGTTGGGGTGCTGGGCGTGCGCGTTGTCCGCCGAGACGAGGAAGCTGCGCGCGAGCATCATCTGGAGCTCCTGCTCGTCCTTTCCGAGGCACAGGGCGATGCGGCGCAGCGTGTCGCGCAGGAACGTCGAGCCCGCACCCTGCTTGGTGGACGAGCCGACCTCTTCATTGTCGAAAATGCAGCAGACGGCGATATTTCCGCTCTCCTTCGCCGCAAGGAAGCCCTCGAGGCAGCCGCAGGCGCACTCGAGATCGTCGAGCTTGGGAGAAAGGATGTACTCCTCGTTCTCGCCAAGCAGCGTCCCCTCGCCGCGGCAGTAGAGGAACAGGTCGCTCCCGAGGATGTCGTTTTCTGCAACGTCCGCGGCTTTGGCGACGATGGGCAGGATACCGCCGCTGTCTTTGCCGCCGAGCAGCGGCAGCGTGTCGATATTCGCGAGGTACTTCATGCCGTCGTTCGCCGTGCGGTTCATGTGGATGGCGACATTGGGAATGACGAGCAGGTCGCGGTCGACGCTCACGAGTTTTTCGACGATCTCGCCGTTTGCGCGCACGAAGACGCGGCCCGCGACGGAGAGTGGGCGGTCGAACCACGTGGACATCAGCATGCCGCCGTATTTTTCGGTCGAGAGCTGGACATAATGCGCGCTGCGGCGGTCGGGATGCTCTTTTAAACGGAACGCTGGCGAGTCGGAGTGCGCCGCAGCCATGGCGAAGCCGCCGTCGATCATCTCTGGCACGCGGAAGGCGATGGTGCTCGAGCCGTTGCGGCGGACGAAATACTTCCCGCCGGGGGCTACCTCCCAGCGTTCGCGTTCGGAAAGCTCGGTATAGCCGTTTGCGAGGAGCTTTTGGCGGATGTTCTCGGTCACATGGTAGCAGGTGGGGCTATTTTTGATAAAATGCAGCAGTTCTCTTGCCGGTGCATGTTGCATGGTGATGTCCTCCACAGTTTATTTTTGTTTGGCGGTATTATAGCACACGTCATGCTTCTCGGCAAGCGGACACTCCCTCTGTGCCGCACAAAACAGGGGCAGCATTTGTGCATTTGTCCATATTTGGTGGAATTATAGTTGATTCTTTTATCGAAATCCTTTATAATACAGTTGATTTCCGTCCCCCCTCCCGCATCGAGCGGGCTTTTGTTTGCGCTCTTAAGCTGGAAGGAGACTATTTCTATGAACGAATCCTCTTCTCCCGCGCCAGCTCCGGTCTCACCGCTGTGGACGCGGGATTTCACTATCATCACATTGGGCAGCGTGATCTCGATGCTGGGCAATTCGATGTCCGGCTTCGCGCTGAGCCTGCTCGTACTGGATTACACGGGCTCGAACCTGCTCTATGCCATCTATATTGCGACATTTACGCTGCCGCAGATCGTCATGCCGATTTTCTCGGGCGCGATCCTCGACCGCTTTTCGCGCAAGAAGACGATCTACACGCTGGACTTTCTTTCCTCCGGGGTCTACCTTGTCGCTGCGCTGATCCTGAGCCGCGGCTGGTTCAGCTTTCTGATGCTCGCGCTCTTCTGCTTTATCATCGGCTCGATCAACAGCATCTACTATGTCGCCTACGACAGCTTCTATCCCCTGCTGATCTCTGAGGGGAACTACTCCAAGGCCTACTCCATCGCGAGCGTGCTGGAGACGCTCTCGGCGCTCATCATCCCGATCGCAACGTACTTTTATAATCTCTTCGGTATTGCGCCGCTGCTCAGCATCAACGCGCTGTGCTTCTTCATCGCCGCGACGGCGGAGACGCAGATCCGCGCCGAGGAACACTACATCGAAAAGCAGCGTGCCGCGCTCGCGCTCGAAGAGCAGCATTCCTCGGGCCGCCAGCTCCTGCGCGACATCAAAGAGGGCTTTCGCTATCTGATGAGTGAAAAGGGGCTTCTGCGCGTGGCCATCTATTTCACATTCAGCATGCTGGCCTCGGGCGCGTCGCAGGTCATCACGCTGCCGTACTTCAAGTCGACATTCGATAACGGCGAATACATCTATATGCTCGTCTGGGGCATGGCGATCTTCGGCCGCGCCATCGGCGGCGGCATTCATTATAAAATCAAGCTGCCTGTGCAGCATAAGTATTCCATTGCCCTGATGGTTTATGTCGTCATCTCGCTGTGTGAGGGCTTCTATCTCTACTGCCCGCTGCCGGTGATGATGGTCTCGTGCTTTTTAACGGGTATCCTCGGCGTGACGAGCTACACCATCCGCATCTCCGCCACGCAGAGCTACGTGCCCGACGAGAAAAAGGGCCGCTTCAACGGCGCGTTCAACATGCTCAACACCGTCGGCAGCTTCACGGGCAATCTGCTCGCGGGCGCGCTGGTGGCGTTTCTCCCCGTGCGCGGCGTGCTGACGGGCTTCATGCTCGTCACGGCGGCCGCGGCGGTCGTCGTCATCGGCGGCGGACGCAGGGACGTGTCCGCGATCTATAACCGGCAAGAATAAGAAATGTAACAATAAAAATTTGATGGAGGAAACAACATGAAATTTTCCGAAATGACCTACACCCGCCCCGATCCCGCGGCGAGCAAGCAGCGCCTTTCCGCGCTGACGGCGGAACTCAAGGCCGCCAAGAGCTACGAGGAAGCTCGCAAGGTGTTCCTTTCGCAGCAGGAGCTGATGAGCCACATCTCCACCACCGCGACGCTCGCGAGCATCCGCCACTCGATCGACACGCGAGACAAATTCTACGACGGCGAGGAAAAATTCTGGAACAACTTCAACCCCGAGCTGGAGGAATACAATCAGGCGTGGACGGCAGCGATGCTCGAAAGCCCGTTCCGCGCGGACTTTGAGAAGGAATACGGCGATCTGATGTTCGTCAACGCCGAGATCGCGCTCAAGACCTTCTCCCCCGCCATCATTCCTGAATTGCAGCAGGAAAACGACCTGACGCAGGAGTATGAAAAGCTGCTCGCCTCGGCGCAGATCCCGTTCGAGGGCAAGGTCTACACCCTCTCGCAGCTCTCCCCGTTCAAGACCTGCGCTGACGACGAAAAGCGCCTTGCCGCGTGGAAAGCCGAGGGCCAGTGGTACAAGGACAACCAGGCAAAATTCGACGAGCTCTACGACAAGCTCGTAAAACTCCGCGACGCGATGGGCAAAAAGCTCGGCTACGAGGGCTATACCACGCTCGGCTACTACCGCATGGGCCGCAACTGCTATACGAAAGACGACGTCGAAAAGTTCCGCGAGGCGGTCGTCAAGTATCTCGTCCCCGTGGCGGACAAGGTGTACCGCGAGCAGGCCAGGCGCCTGGGCAAGCAGTATCCGATGAGCTTTGCCGACAACGCGCTCGAATTCCGTTCCGGCAATCCCCGCCCCGCGGGCACGCCGGATGACATTCTCGCCCAGGGCATGAAGTTCTACAGCGAGCTTTCGCCCGAGACAAAGGAGTTCTTCGAAACGATGCTGCGCGACGAGCTGCTCGACGTGCTCTCGACCGAGGGCAAGCAGGCGGGCGGCTACTGCACGAGCATCATGGACTATCAGGTGCCGTTCATCTTCGCCAACTTCAACGGCACGCAGCACGACGTCGAGGTCGTGACGCACGAGGCCGGTCACGCCTTCGAGGCCTGGACGAACCGCAAGCGCATCCCCATCGACTACATCTGGCCGAGCATGGAGGCCTGCGAGGTCCACTCGATGTCTATGGAATTCTTCGCCGAGCCGTGGGCAGACGGCTTTTTTGGCCCCGACGCGAAAAAGTTCCTCTACAGCCACCTCTCCGGCGCGCTGACGTTCATCCCCTACGGCACGATGGTCGACCACTTCCAGCACATCGTGTATGAAAAGCCCGAAATGACGCCCGCCGAGCGCCACGCCGTTTGGAAGGAGCTGCTCGGCGTCTACATGCCGTGGATGAAGCTTGACGGCGAGATCCCGTTCTACTCCGAGGGCATGGGCTGGCAGCGCCAGCACCACATCTATTCGAGCCCCTTCTATTATATTGACTACTGCCTTGCCCAGACCGTGGCGCTCGAATTCTGGGCGATGATCCGCAAGGACGTGGGGAACGCCTGGCAGCACTACATGGCCTACACCGTGCAGGGCGGCAGCCGGACGTTCACCGACCTTCTCAAAAACGCCGGCCTTGAAAGTCCGTTTGACGAAGCGTGCCTTCGCGGCGTGTGCGCCGAGGCGGAGAAGGCCCTCGCGGACTTTGACCTCACGGGCATCGAATAATGGGCGAACAGCACAAAAAACACAACCGCCGCGAGCACCTGAACGACTTTCATCTGAACATCGCGGGCGAATATGTTTACGACGGGGCACTCTACGCCTGCCAAAGCGATGATGCAAAGCAGCGCAGATCTAAGCGCGCCGTGTGGGGAATGGCAGCCATTCTGACCGTTGCGGTCGCCGCGGGCGGGTGCATTCCTGCGCCGGGGATGCAGAACTGTTTTTACGTTCTGCTCCCCTACCTCGGCGAGTTTCTGGGCGCGGCGAGCGTCATCTGGGCGCTTGCAAAGCTCGGCATGGATTGGGGCACGGTGCGCGAGTACAACTACAAAAAAAGCGTGGCCGTTCTGCCCGTGCGAACGGCGGTCACGGCAGTCTTTTCTCTTCTCGGCATCGTGTGCGAATTGATCTTCTTTTTCGTCAATGACCACGCAGGACAGACGTTTTTCGCGCTGCTCTATGTCCTGCTGAAGCTGATAGCCCTACTGAGTGTCCTTGTTCTGCGCGCCGAAATTATGCAGGCAGAATGGGACAAATTGCCTAAAAAAAATAACTTCTAAGATTTTACTCTGTACAATGTGCATCCTTTCATGCTATAATCAAAAAAATTCTACGCGCTGTTTTTCGGCGCACAGATGTCCATAGGAGGCGCACTCCCCCTTTCCGCGCGTGTATACGCGCGGGTGCCTTACTTTGTGCTGCACGGGGCGACCCGTTTTAGCAAAAATTTATAAAGGAGTAGATTCAATGAAAAGAACACTTGCACTGATCCTTTCTCTGGTCATGTGTCTTGGTCTTCTGGCCGGCTGCGGCGACAAGAAGACGGACGACGGCCAGACCGACGGCAAGACGCTTGTTGTCGGCACGCAGAACTTCGACGGTAAGTTCTCCCCCTTCTTCTATACCAATGACTATGAAAACCAGGTCATGGGTATGGTCTTCGACGGTCTGTTTCTCGTCGACCGCGAGGGCTCTGTCGTCCTCAAGGGCATCGAGGGCGACGTCCGTCCCTACAACGGCACCGACTATACTTACAAGGGCATTGCCGACTGCGACATCGTTGAAAACAGCGACGGCACGGTCGACTACAACATCACCCTGAAAGAGGGCGTCAAGTTCTCCGACGGTGAGGAAATGACCATCGACGATGTCATCTTCTCTTACTATGTCCTGCTTGACCCCGCTTATGACGGCGTTTCCACGCTGTACTCCCTGCCCATCAAGGGTCTGGAAGCCTATCGCAGCGGTATGGACACTGTGCAGAACCTGATCCTCGCCGCCGGTCCTGACGCCTACGCCGCCAACGACTTCTACACCGAAGAGCAGTACAACGCTTACTGGACCGCCTTCAACGCCGCCGGCGTGAAGTTCGCCCAGGAGATCCTTGACTACGTGGTCGCCTCCGGTTCCGCCACCGCTGACGACTCCGTTGCCGCGCAGGCTGGCAACTGGGGCTTCGATCTCGCCGATGACGCGACCGTCGAAGACTTCTGGGCTGCCATCGTTGCTAAGTACGGCTACGACATCTCCGATGACGGCATCAACGCCGAGACCGCCGGCACCAGCATCTCCTCCTTCCTCGAGGCCGAGCTGGGCGACGCCTACACCGACTATACCGTCGCCGTCCAGACCGGCGAGTCCGCTCCCAACGTTGCCGGTATCGTCAAGACCGGTGACTACTCCATGACCGTCACCCTCACCGAGGTCAACGCCACCGCCATCTATCAGCTCCCCGTCACCGTGTGCCCCATGCACTACTATGGCGAGACTGACAAGTATGACTACGACAACAACATGTTCGGCTTTGTCAAGGGCGATCTGTCCCACGTCAAGTCCGTGACCTCCACGCCTATCGGCTCCGGCCCGTACACCTTCGAGGGCTGGTCCAACGGCGCTGTCACCCTGCAGAAGAACCCGACCTACTGGAAGGGCGAGCCCAAGATCGACACTGTCATCTGGCGCGAGATGCAGGACGAAGATAAGATCCCCGGCGTTGTCTCCGGCACGATCGACGTAACTGACCCCTCCTACTCCAAGGAAGCTGCCGAGCAGATCAAGGAAGCCAACTCTAACGGCGAGATCTCCGGCGATACCATCCAGACCGACCTCGTTGCCAACCTCGGCTACGGCTATGTCGGCTTCAACGCCAACCGCGTGAAGGTCGGCGACGGCAACGGCGGTGATGAGGCCTCCAAGGATCTGCGTAAGGCCATCGCCACGGTTATCGCCGTTTACCGCGATGTCGCTGTCGACTCCTACTACGGTGAGTTCGCCAACGTCATCAACTACCCCATCTCCGACACCTCCTGGGCCGCTCCGCGCGTTACCGATGAGGGCTACAAGGTCGCCTTCTCCGTTGACGTCAACGGCAACGACATCTACACCGAAGGCATGAGCGCCGACGACAAGTACGCCGCCGCCAAGCAGGCCGCTCTCGGCTACTTCGAGGCTGCCGGCTACACCGTCGCTGACGGCAAGATCACCGCTGCTCCCGCCGGCGGCCGCATGGACGCTGAAGTCATGGTTGGCGGCAGCGGCAAGGGCGACCACCCCTCCTTCATGGCTCTGACCCTCGCGTCCGACGCTCTCAAGGAGATCGGCTTCAACCTGATCGTCTCCGATATGTCCAACTTCGCCGAGATGACCAACGCGATCAACGCCGGTACTGCCGACATGTTCGCCATGGCATGGCAGGCCACGCCCGACCCGGATATGTTCCAGATCTATCACAGCCAGGGCGGCTCCAACGAGAAGTCCTACTGGATCAAGGATGCCGACCTCGACGAGCTCATCATGATGGCGCGTCAGTCCACCGACCAGACCTACCGCAAGACCCTGTATAAGCAGTGCCTTGACATCGTGGCCGACTGGGCGGTCGAGATCCCCATCTATCAGCGCCAGAACTGCGTGATCTTCTCCGCCAAGCGTGTCAACCTCGACACCGTGACGCCTGATATCACGACCTACTGGACCTGGTACAACGACATTGAGCTGCTCGACCTGCAGTAAGCTCCGTCGCTGCACAAAAACATTACTTAGGCGCATGGCTACCCTGCGGCTTCTGCCGCGGGGTAGCCTGCCCCAGGCACATCTGCTTATGATCCAAATGCCCCGGTGCATCGGAGCATTTGGCTGATATGCAGAGAGAGACATATCAAACCCGAAACGGCGACAAGACCCCGGGCGCGGGGCGGCCGTTATCAAAAAACGGAGGGATTCTATGCGCAAATATCTGGTAAAACGCCTGCTGCTGTCGGTGGTGATCCTCTTTTTTGTGACATTCATCATCTACCTGCTTATGCGCTGCATGCCCAGCTCCTACGTGGAGAATATGGCGCGGCAGCTCTCGCAGGCTCCCGGCTCCAAGCCCTATGAGGAGTGGCTGGCACAGCTCAACGCACAATACGGTCTGGACCTGGGCCTCATCCCCGGCTTTTTCGTCCAGCTCAAGAACCTGTGCACCGGCAACTTCGGCGACAGCTGGAAGTATACCGTGCCCGTCATCCAGAAGTTCAACGAGGTCATCTGGGTCTCGTTCATCATGGGCGCTATCTCGCTCGTGTTCGAGCTTCTCATCGCGGTGCCGCTCGGCATCGTGGCCGCCACCAAGCAGTACAGCGTGACCGACTACACCGTCACGACGGTCGCACTGCTGGGTATGTCGCTGCCGACGTTCTTCTTCGCGACGCTCTTAAAGCTCATCTTCTCGGTCAAGCTCGGCTGGTTCGACCTTGTCGGCCTGACGGGACGTGACTTCAACTCCCTCAGCCAGTTTGGTCAGATCCTCGATATGGCAAAGCATCTGGTGCTGCCCATCGTGACGCTGGTCTTCATTTCCATCGGCCCGTGGATGCGCTATGTGCGCACGAACATGCTCGAGGTGCTCAACGCCGACTACATCCGCACCGCCCGCGCCAAGGGTCTTTCCGAGCATAAGGTCATCTATCACCACGCCTTCCGCAACACGCTCATCCCGCTCGTGACGTTCATCGGCGGCTCGCTGCCCGGCCTTTTTGCCGGCGCGCTCATCACAGAGACGCTGTTCGCCATCCCCGGCATCGGCTTCATCTCGTACAATGCGATGGTCGCGGGCGATATCCCCTTCTCCATGTTCTACATGACGTTCCTGGCGATCCTGACCCTGCTGGGCAACCTGATCTCCGACATCCTGTACGCGGTGGTCGACCCCCGCGTGCGCATCGCGTAAGAAAGGAGGCGCTAATCCATGTCTGAAGAAAAGAAGATCAACGATCAGCAGGAGAGCGGCTCCCCCGAGCAGCTTTCCCTCAACGACGACCGCCGCGTCAAGGTTCTTTCCCCGGGCACGCTGGTCGCCAAGCGCTTTTTCCGCAACCGCCTTGCGGTCGTGGGTCTGACGATCCTCGCCGTGATGTTCGTTTTCTCCTTCATCGGCGGCCTCATCAGCCCCTACGGGCAGGACGAGGTCTTCTACCGCGACGATATCCAGCTCAAGGAATACGCCGCCATGAGCAAGAACACCGAGTACCGCTATCTCGTGGCCGACGGCCAGGAGTTCGGCACGATCCTCCAGGCGCAGCTCACGCTGCACATGGGCAAGGACGACAGCTTCTCCTACAAGGGCGTCACCTACGACGTGACCGAGGAGGGCGACTCACTCTACTCCGTCTCGAGCGGCGGCAGACTCCTTGCCATCGCCTATAAGGACATCATCAGCTCGAGCGACCCCAGCCAGAAGTTCGGCTTCAACTTCAGCTTCAACGCCCTCAAGGCGCACGCCAACGGCGAAGCGGAGTTTACGGCCAACGGCAAGACCTATACGCTTGATGAAGACAGCGTCATGCTGAATGGCGAGGAGATCGCCTACATCAGCCGCTTTGTCATCCAGTCCAAGGTCAGCGGCACGGTCATCACCAAGGACTTCAAAGAGCGCGTGCAGCAGGCCGTCGAAAACGGTGAGACCAAGTACACCTATGTGAACGACGCCGGTCAGGAGCGCGAGATCAAGCTCGAATACAATCCCGCCAAGTACCAGTGGTCGATCAAGGAGGGCACGTCCACCCGCGTGTTCGACGCCTATTCCTTCCCCAGCTCCGCGCACTGGCTCGGTACGGATAAAAACGGTATGGATATGCTCACCCGCCTGATGTACGGCGGCCGCGTGTCGCTGATGATCGGCTTCATCGTCGTCATCATCTCCGCGGCGCTCGGCGTGGTGCTCGGCGGCGTCTCCGGCTACTTCGGCGGCTGGGTCGATAACCTCATCATGCGTATCGTCGATATCTTCTACTGCATCCCCTCCACCCCGCTCATCATCATTCTGGGCGCAGCGATGGACGGCATGCGCGTCGACCCGCAGATCCGAATGCTCTACTTAATGTTGATCTTGGGCTTCCTCGGCTGGCCGGGTATCGCCCGTCTCGTCCGCGGCCAGATCCTCTCTCTGCGCGAGCAGGAGTTCATGACCGCGACGGAGGCCTGCGGCATCAGCGTTTCGCGCCGCATCTTCCGCCACCTGATCCCCAACGTCATCCCGCAGCTCATCGTCAACTGCACGATGAGCCTCGGCGCCACCATCATCACCGAGGCAACGCTCAGCTTCCTCGGCCTCGGCGTCAAGTTCCCGTTCGCCTCCTGGGGCAACATCATGAACGACGTTTCCAACTCTTACGTCCTCACGAGCTACTGGTTCATCTGGATCCCCGCCGGCATCTGCCTGATGCTGACGGTCCTCGGCTTCAACTTCGTCGGCGACGGTCTGCGCGACGCGTTCGACCCGAAGATGAAGCGCTGAGAAAGGAGGGAATTTGAATGGCTAAGAAGCATAATGACGGCTATCTTTCCGCAAAGGAATCCCGCCGCATTTCCAAAGAAAACCGCAAGATCACAAATGCGCTCGAAAAGAAGCGCAAGCGCAAGAACGTTCCCGAATCCGAGTATCTGACCGAGATGCACGACCCCAACAACGCGGTCGAATTCGACAACCTGCACACCTACTTTTTCACCGACACGGGCGTTGTCAAGTCGGTCGACGGCGTCACGTTCTCCGTGCCCATCGGCAAGACTGTCGGCGTCGTCGGCGAGTCCGGCTGCGGCAAATCGGTCACGAGTTTGTCGCTCATGCAGCTTTTGCAGCGCCCGCAGGGTCAGGTCGTGGAGGGCGAAATTCGCCTAAACCTCGGCAGCAAGGCCTACGACGTCACGAAGGCGCCTGACAGCGTCATGCAGCACTTACGCGGCAACTATATCTCCATGATCTTCCAGGAGCCGATGACCGCGCTGAACCCTGTGTTCCGCATCGGCGACCAGGTCGACGAGGTGCTGGCCCTGCACAACGAAAAGGGCCACGACGAAGCGCAGATCAAGGCGCGCACCATTGAACTCCTTGAAATGGTCGGCATCGCCAACAGCGAGGGCGTTTACAAGATGTTCCCGCACGAGCTCTCCGGCGGTATGCGCCAGCGCGTCATGATCGCCATGGCGCTTGCGTGCAGCCCGAAGCTCATCATCGCCGACGAGCCCACCACGGCGCTCGACGTGACGATCCAGGCGCAGATCCTCGACCTTCTGCGCAATCTGAAGGATCAGATCAATTCCTCGATCATGTTCATCACGCACGACCTCGGCGTCATCGCCGAAATGGCGGACTATGTGGTCGTCATGTACGCTGGCCGCATCGTTGAGCAGGGCACGGCGGAGGAGATCTTCGCCCATCCCGCGCACCCCTACACCATCGGCCTCATGGCCTCCAAGCCGGTCGTGGGCCGTCAGGTCGAA
>UMHZ01016837.1_pt1 | contig 12236 bp, 13 predicted proteins | sample 1965671 | NCBI WGS metagenome assembly UMHZ01 (sample SAMEA4836111, study PRJEB28245) | human gut metagenome | biome: gut microbiome; material: fecal sample | place: Denmark | collected 2008 | reverse complement strand
ATGGACTTTGCGTAATGCCGGCAACCTTATATGGAATCAACGCAGACATTACAGCAATACTACCAATGAAGAAAATAAGCAACCGCCAAAGCGTTGTCTTGATTGCACTAGGAATAGCCTTTTGAGGATTTTCTGCTTCACCTGCAGTAACCCCAATTAATTCAGTACCTGAAAAAGCGAAGTTTACTGTCAACATTGTTGTAAATACACCGCTGAATCCATTAGGAAACCAACCATTACGATAAAAATTAGCCAATCCCGGCGCAGCATGATAACCCTTAACAGGTAAAAAGCCGGCAATAGCTAATCCGCCCAGGACAATGAATGCAACTATGGCAAAAACTTTAATTGCCGCAAACCAAAATTCACTTTCCGCAAAAGCTTTAACTGAAAAGAAATTGCTTAAAAAGATTAATATCATACAGGTCAAACTCCAAATCCAAACTGAAACTTGAGGGAACCACTTTTGCATAATCAATCCTGCTGCGGTAAATTCTGATCCTAAAGCAATCGTCCATGTTAGCCAATATAGAATAGCTACTACAAAACCAGTCGAAGGACCGATATATTTTTTAACATAAACGTGAAATGCCCCTTTGTATGGCATGGCAACAGATAGCTCACCTAAACACAGCATGACTGCAAAAACAATTAATCCACCTACCAAATAAGCAATTACTGTTCCTAAAGGTCCTGCTTCATGAATCGTATAGCCAGAACTAAGAAAAAGCCCTGTTCCAATCACTCCGCCTAGCGAAATCATCCTAATATGTCGTGTCGTCATTTTTCTTTGTAAATGTGTTTGATGAGCCATTCATAATCCCCCTAACGCAATTGATTTAGACTATCATCTGCTTAATTTCAGTTGGTCCTGTAGTACAACAGCAACCAATTAGACGTGCACCTTCTTGATACCATTTCTTGGTTAATTTATTAAAATCAAATTTTTCTTTGAATTCACGCCATTGTTTGATCTTAGGATCATAGCTTGCACCCAAATTTGGATAAACTACTAATGGTTTAAACGTGTATTTACCAATTTCTTTCAATGCTGGTGCAACCAAATCGGGTGATATGCAATTAATTCCAATTGCAAAAACTTGTTCAAATTTATCTACTGCACTAACTGCCTGCTCCAATGTAGTGCCATCACTAATATGAGTTGCATCTTTCAAAGTGAAACTTACATAAACTGGGTAATCTGATGCATTTTCTTTAAGCCAGTTCAAAACAGCTAATGGTTCATCTAATTTAGGTTGCGTTTCTAATGCAATTAGATCTGGCTTTTCTGCTAAAATTTGGCGCAATCTTGGCAAATGAAAAGCTAAATATTCTAATTCACTTAACTCATAATCTCCACGATATTCATTGCCGTCTGCTAAATATGCACCATATGATCCTACAGTTCCCGCAACATAATTATGCTTGCCAGTTTTTTTGTTCATAATCATCACGTGCTTTTTTGGCAACTTTTACTGCATCCCGAATAAATTTTTCTGCTTCTTGCTCACTATAACCTGCTTGAGTAAACACTTGTACATTAGCCTGATAGGTATCGGTAATAACCAGTTCAGCTCCAGCAGTAAAGTAATCCCAATGCGCCTGATAAACTTTATCCAATTCATTGATCAAGGCCGTTGCTGTCCATAATTTATTGTTAGTTTTAACTCCCTGTCGTTCTAACTCATCAGACATTGCACCATCTAATACGATTTCTAGCTCTACTAATTAAATTAATCATCAACACTTCTTTCTCATTTTTTAATAAAAACAAAAAGCACCCATCCCCAAAAGGACGAGTGCTTCGCGTTACCACCTTTAATTTATCCATTACTCGCGCAATGAATCTTATTAACTACCAACATAGTTTGTGACAGCTAACGGTTCACAACGCCGTTGTTAGCTACTTATCGCTAACACTGATATCCAAGCCCATCTTCATTACCTTCAATTGCTTATCTCTCACCAACCGATAATTATCTGTAACAATTAAGCGATAATTACTCTGCTTTCCATTTTTTAATTTATTATTAATAATAAAACGATCCCCAAAAAATTGTCAAATGCTTTTTTATTTAAGCAAAATAATGACTGATTACACTAGCCGCACTTCTAGCACAAATGATTAAACAATCTTCATTCATCATGAATTTAGGACTGTGATGCGGATATATTCCGCCATCTTCAGGCTGACACCCAACATAAAAGAAACAAGCTGGCTTCTTCTGAGCATAGTAGGCAAAATCCTCCGAAGCATTTACTACTCCGCTATCCTTTACAGCAGTAACTTCAGGAATTTTACTCTCTTTAATCCAATTTTCCACTTTTTTAGTCAAATCTTGATTGTTAACTAAAACTGGATAATTATCGTCATAATTAAGTTCAGATTTAACGCCGAAAGTTACATCGATTCCCTTGATGATTTGTTTAATATTTTTCTTCATTAATTTACGAGTAGCTTCATTCATCACCCGGACATCGCCCTTAAGTTTTACCTGTTCTTGGATGGCATTATAGCTACCTGCCCCATCAAATGAGCCAATAGTTACGCTGCCAACATCAAATGGATTTAACCTTCTAGAAACAACGGTTTGCAACTGAGTGACAAAATAAGATCCAGCCACAATTGCATCATTGCTAAGTTGTGGCATTGAAGCATGACCACCTTTACCAGTAAAAGTCAGATCAAAATTTGCACGTCCGGTCTGCGTTGCTCCTGCATGAAGCTGAACCGTTCCCGTTGGCATCGTGCTCATTACGTGAATACCGATCACATCGTCAACACCATCTAGCGCTCCGTCTTTAATCATCGATAAAGCTCCGCCTGGGGTAACTTCCTCAGCTGGCTGATGAATTAAGCGAATGCTTCCATTAATTTGATCTTTTAATTGAATTAAGCATTTGCCTAATACCAAAAGATAGGCAGTATGACCATCATGACCGCACGCATGCATGACACCGGGATTTTGAGATTTAAAAGGCAATTCGTTGTTTTCTTGAATTGGCAATGCATCAAAGTCAGCACGCCAAGCTAATTTTTTACCCGGCTTATCTGGATTAATATCTACTACAATGCCATAGTCATCTCCACAATGGCGCACCTGGCAATCCAAATCACGATAGTAATTTTCGATGAATTCAGACGTCTTTTTCTCATGAAAAGATAACTCTGGATGCTCGTGTAGATAACGACGAATTTTAATAATCTCATCTTTGTTTTGATCTAAAAGCTGCATTAATTTTGTTTCAAAATTTGCATTCATAACAAATCCACCATTATGTTTATCAACTATATTATTTCAATCTTTTTCTGTCCATTCGTTTTACTACATAAAATATTGGCAAACCTACAATTACGATGCCAATGAATAATAAAACTCCAGCAGGATCGTTGATCAATTCACTAATAAGTACAAATAAGCCACCTAGGATAGCTACGATTGGAACAAGTGGATAAAGCGGTGTGCTGAATGGACGCGTTTTGTTTTTCTTACGCAAGCAACCACTGGTGATTTACCTTTAGGAGTGACATATGACAAATATTTTGAAAATGGAAGGTCGCCACGTCTAGCCATTGCGTAGACAATTCGAGGGAATGTCAGCATCTTGTCATTCAAGGTTCCCATCATTGAGATGATAATTCCAGCAGAAAGCAATTTCCCTCCGATTGTGCCGAAGACCTTAGTTGCTAAATATGCGGTCGTATTTTCACCCAAGCGATGGATTAAACCTACTGGCAAAAAGCGAAAAATCCCGATTGTTACTAGTGTATAGATCACTACGGAAACTTGCTTAAAAAATATGCCTGAACCAATGATTGTACCGATTACGATTGAAATGGCTGAGCCAAAACCGATTGAACGTTTTAGGTTATTGTTGGGGTGTTTATCTGCCATAATTATTTCCTCCATGAAAAAAGCCTGAGCCTACTTAATTATCACTTGAGCTTACTTAATTATCATGAGTAGGTTCAGGCTATGAATTATCTGTATGCCAAAACTACTCAAGTTCAACGGGAAGAACTTGAGCTAGATGAAGTTGAAGCTACATTGGCGTTAAGATAAAACATGATTTTTTCCTCTTTCAATTCATTTTTATTAGAATATCATGAGCTTTTTAATATGGCAAGATATTTTTAAACAAAAAAGCTGGGGAAAATGTCCCAGCTTGATTGCTATTTTAATTAAGTTTTTATGCAAATACTTCTTCGATGTTTAAGTTAACTACGAATGCATTTGGAAATTCAGTCTTAGCTAAAACTTTCTTTGCGTAGTCATCATCTTCGTGAACTTCTGCAGTAGCAAGTACCCTAACTGCAGTATGTGATGGAACATCAGCTGCAACAAGAGCAACCTTTGAACCGCGCTTAATGTTTTCGTAAGCTTCACCCTTGGTCTTTTCAAGGTATTGTAAGTGACTTGGATCTAAGACAGTCATTGAGCCCTTAGGACCAACTTGTGGGTTGCCGTCAGCATCAACAGTTGCTAAGTAAACTAAGTTATTCTTGAAAAGATTTACTTGTTCTTCAGTAAGCTTGTTAGTATTTAATTTCTTCATAGACAATACATCCTTTCTGTTTTGTCGATACACTATAAGTATACATCAATTTAATAGCAGGTGTTAGGGACGTGCTTACATCCTTATTTTTATTTAACTTAAACTTCCCACACCAAAAAGAACTATGAAGCCTTGAAAACTCAATAGTTTAGCCAGTAAATATTCAATTAAGCTGCTAGTGATGGCGATATAGCCTCTTGCATGTACTTCGGGAGACGTGAAATGAAAGCGTTGGTGAACCTTATTGAGACTTGTTTATTTCTATTTAGACTAACCTAAGCTGCTAGCCAGATTTGAACTGGCGACCTCCTCCTTACCACGGCGGTGCTCTACCTCCTGAGCTACAGCAGCGCCTTAATTGTAACATGCCGGCTTCTTTTCGGCAAAAGGATAAAAAGTAAACAAAAAAGAAAGCTTCCAACTGGAAACTTTCTAAAAATCTTTTTTAGCCCTTGATGTGCACCAGGGTGTACTTCTTCTTGCCCTTACGGATGATGACGAACTTGCCGTCAAAAGCAGCCGCCGGGTCAACTTCAAAGTCGGTGTCCTGGATCCGATCGCCGTTGACATAGATGGCGCCGTTGTTAACATCTTCTCGTGCCTGCCGCTTGGATGATTCAATCTTGGTGTCAACCAGGAAGTCAACCAGGTTCTTCTTTTCTGCCCCGCTCTCAGCGCTTGGCGCCTTGGCCAGGGCGATTTCTACCTGCTTGGTGGTCAAGTCCTTCACGTTGCCGGAGAAGAGGGCCTCAGTGACCGTTTGGGCTTCCTTCAAGCCTTCTTCGCCGTGAACGAACTTGGTTACTTCTTCAGCCAGGCGCTTTTGGGCTTCCCGCTTCCAAGGTTCAGTCTTGACCTTTTCTTCCAAGGCGTCGATTTCTTCGTGCTTGAGGAAGGTGAAGTACTTGAGGTACTTGATCACGTCCCGGTCGTCCTGGTTGATCCAGAATTGGTAGAATTCGTAAGGACTGGTCTTTTCCGGGTCCAGCCAGACAGCACCGCCGGCGGACTTGCCGAACTTGGTCCCGTCGGCCTTCAGCATCAATGGGATGGTCAAACCAAAGGCTGGCCGGTCTGCCCCTTCCAGGCGGTGGATCAAGTCGATCCCGGCCGTGATGTTGCCCCATTGGTCAGCCCCGCCGATCTGCATCTGGACGCCGTGGTCCCGGTTCAGGATATAGAAGTCGATGGCTTGCAGGATTTGGTAGGAGAATTCAGTGAAGGAGATCCCGTTTTCCAGCCGGCTGGCCACGACTTCCTTGTTCAGCATGTTGTTGACCTGGAAGAGCTTGCCGTAGTCGCGGAGGAATTCCAGCAGGTTCATCTTGCCCAGCCAGTCACGGTTGTTGACGATGCGGAAGTTTTCCGTGCCAAAAAGCTTCACCATCTGCGCCGTCAAAGCTTCTTCATTGTGCTTGATCGTTTCTTCAGACTGCAGGACCCGTTCAGTTGACCGGCCGGATGGGTCACCGATTGACCCCGTGCCCCCGCCGATAACGATGACTGGCTTGTAGCCGGCCAGCTGGAATCTCTTCAAGATCATGAAGGGAATCAAGTGACCGATGTGCAGGGAGTCACCCGTCGGGTCAGTCCCGCAGTAAAGGGCCAGGTCGTCATGCTTGGCCAGGTAATCCCGCAAGCCTTCCTCGTCAGTTTCCTGGTTGATGGCGCCGCGCCATTTCAAATCTTCCAAAATGTCAAAATTAGCCATTTCTGCCTCCAAATAAAAAAGTCCCCGGATCAAAAGATCCAGGGACGACTAAATTCTGTCTTAGCCGTGGTACCACCCACGTTCGCACAAAGTGCCTCTTGGGAGCTTCTTAACGGGGTTCTCCTTCCCCGCGCTGTATTTCGTCTGCCTGGCCTGTCTAGCTCGCACCAACCGCTAGTTCTCTGAACGCTGAACCAAGCAGCTACTTCATTGTCGCGTTTTTATAAAAATAACATGAATTCGCCTTAGGGTCAAGCCTATAAAAGCCAGCGGGCCAAAAATCTGCTCCTGCGCAAGAGCCAGACGATAGCCAGACTGCTAGCAAAAATCAAAATTACCAAGCCAGGCAGCCAGGCAGAATTACTTGCCGCCAGCTGCCAGACCGGCGTCTTACCCCAGTAGTAAATCAATAACGGGGGCAGCAGGTAAATGCCCATGACAGACCCGGCCAATTCCCCTAAAACTTCTTCTGACCAAAGCCGGGGCTTGAGCGTCTGCAGGCTGAGAAAAACCGCGCTGCTCTCCAGCAGGACAAAAAAAGAATTATAGCTGTACAAGGTCAGGCGCAAATGGCCGGCCTTCGCCGTCAGCCAGCCAGACAAGCCGATTGTCGCTCCAGCCCCCAGCAGGCCCAAGGCCTGGACAAAATACAGGTTGCGCTTACTGGCTAAAGTAGTAGCCAGCCATGTAGTAGCCCCCAAAGCCCATTACCGTTTGCAGGTCCAGCTTGCCCAGCAGGCGCTTAAATGCGGCAAGCGCGTCAGCCATATGCTTGGGCGGGTTTGGCCAAAGGCGGATTAAGTCCAGGCCGGTCGGCAAAAGCCAAGCAAAGAGCAGGGCCAGCAAGAGGCTTCTATTGGACAAATTGCTAAAAAAGTAGGATTTTTAAATCAATTTAATTTCACACGTTCTTTTAAAAATAGTTTAGAGTTAAGTCCTGAAAATTATCGTAAAATATATAAAAATAAATAAGTGACTAGGAAAAATTAAAAATTAAAAAATCCTACTAAATCTCGGTGTTGACAAACCTTAATCTAATAGAATTTTGTTTTTGAGTAGAAGTATAGAACCTGTTAAAAATAGATTTTTTCAAATGTTTATCTCAACACAATATCAGTTGGCTTAATATCCTTACCAAAGTAAGGCGCTAATTCTTTTTGATAATTCTGTACAAAGAAGCCTTCCTTCGTTAGTTTAGTAATCTCATGATTTGTCCATTTAAGCAGTGAACGATTGCCCTTCTTTACGGCTGGGGCCACATACTGACGAGGTCCAATACTCTTAATGCCAACTACATACTTAGGATTTTTCTTAACCCAAGCATAAAGGTAAGAATTATCATCAGCTAAAGCTGCACCACGACCATTCTTCAATGCATTGAATTGCTGCGTCTTAGAATCAAACTTTAATAAATTAACTCCAGATTGCTTTGCAAAATAGTTTTCGGCAGTTGTTCCCTTGGTAACGATTAACTTCTTGCCCTTCAATTCTTGCGCACTGTTAATTGGAGCATTTTTAGGTGAAATTACTCCAACTGATACTTTCATATATGGTTTTGCAAAATCAACTACATCTTTACGTTCAGGAGTTACTGTAAAGTTAGCTAAAACGATATCCGCTTTATTTGAATTTAAAGTATCTACACGATTGTTGGCATTGACTTGTATAAAACGAATTTTAACGTTTAAATCTTTGGCAATTCTGCGAGCCAAGTAAACATCATAACCTACTCTCTTGCCTTGCTCATTTACCCAGCCATATGGTGGTAAATCACCAAAAACTGCAACTCTGATATAACCACGACGTTTGATTTCTGAGACGCCATTCTCATTGCTCCAACGGCTGCCAGCAGTACCGCTGTTTAAGTTAGGTTGTGTAAAACCAAAATAAGCGGCACTTACCACGACTATTAGAGCAACAATACCCATAATAATGTTAAAAATATTTTTCTTTTTCATTGGCTTTATCCTTAATAATCCATGCTGTCTAAGAATTCTTTAGCTCTTTGCGTCTGAGGATGATCAAAGAAGTCTTTTCCTGGAGTATCTTCTAAAATATGTCCATTTTCTAAGAAAAGTACTTCGTCCGCAATTCTAGAAGCAAAGTTCATTTGGTGGGTAACAATAATCATCGTCATATGGTCACGTTTAGAAAGGCGTTCAACGATTTCTTCAATACCGCGTACCATTTCTGGGTCAAGGGATGCAGTGATTTCATCCAAAAGCATTACTTCCGGCCTCATTGCTAATGCACGAACGATGGTTACTCGCTGCTTTTGACCGCCTGATAATTCTCTAGGATAAGCATTTAGATATTGATCTAATCCCACTTGTTTTAGCAGTTTAATTGCTTCTTCTTTAACCTCGTTTTCATTTCGTTTTTGTACTTTCACTGGGGCAAGCAAAACATTTTCCATCACAGTAAGATTTGGAAAAAGATCATAGCTTTGAAAAACCATACCGATTTTTTGTCGCAGCATTTGCCATTCTTTTGGACTAGGATTAATTTTCTTTCCATGGAAATAGATAGCTCCATTTTTATAATCCTCTAACCCATTCAAAGTTCTAAGCAAAGTACTTTTACCAGAACCTGATGGTCCAAGTAATGTTAATACCTCACCTTTTTTCAACGAAAAATTGATGTCATGTAAAACTTGACGGTCGCCATAAAACTTATCTAAATGCTCAACTTTTAAAATTTCTTCTGTCATTGTGCTCACCTATTTGCTTTCCTTAGTTAATTTCTTAGCCCAAGCTGATAATGGATAGTCGAGGACAAAATATAAGATAAATATCAGTCCATAAACCCAGAAAACACCAGTTGGATATTGCTGATTATTTGCTTCGATAATTTGCTGGCCAACGTTAATTACTTCCATAATGCTGATGACAAGTAAAAGTGAAGTGGTTTTAATTACTCTGGTTGCTAAGTTGATTGTTGCAGGAAGCTCTAACTTAACTGCTTGTGGCAATAATACATATCTAAATAATTGGATTTTGCTTAAGCCTAATGCCAGTCCCGATTCACGCTGGCTCTTAGGTACTGATTCGATTGCTCCGCGAACAATATCGCTGAATTCTGCTGCTACCCATAGTGAAAATGCCAGAACTGCCATCCAAGTTGCTGGCCAGTTAACATGAAAAGTTCGTGGCAAAATATAATAGACCAAGTAAAGTAAAACGATTGTAGGTACTATTCTGAAGAATTCTAGATAAATTCGTAAAACAAATCGAATGATTTTATTAGTCAAAGTTCTAAGAATACCAAAAATAGTTCCAATAGCTAAACCAATTATTAAGGAAATAGCTGCAATCCAAATGGAAGTCCAAAGACCTGCCATTAAACGAGCAAAATTGCTCCCTTCAAATAAAACGTTAATTCCCGAATGCACCATAACGAACTCTCCTTTCAAGCCAAGTTAATAAAAGAATTACTGGGATCAAGATAATTGCATAAGCAATAACCAACATCAGTAAGTATTCATTGGAACGGTAGTACATGCCGATTAAATCTAAAGCTGTATTGGTTAATTCAGGGATTGCAATTACTGAAAAAATGGATGTTTCTTTAATTAAAAAGATAATATTAGCTGTTAAAGCAGGCAAGCTTAATGCAAAGCCTTGTGGGAAAACAACATAGCGCGCTAATTGAAAACGGCTCATTCCTAATGCTTTTCCGCTGTTAATTTGGCTAGTAGAGATACCATTGAAACCACCAGTAAATCCCTCAGCCATGTATGCTCCACCTAGGAAAATTAAACCGATAATACCGCAAACTTCAGCGGACATTTTTATTCCGATAACAGGAAAAGCGTAGTACAAGAAAAATAATTGAATTAAAAGTGGCGTATTTCGTGCTAGTTCAACATATGCTGTCATGATCTGACTAATTACCGGTATTTTAAAATATTGTGTTAAGCTAGCGATTATTCCAACAATAATCGAACCTATTATCCCTATTAGCGATAACCAGATCGTGAGTCCAAATGCATGGGCAAATAATGGCAACGCTTGTTGTATGATTGACCAATTCATAAGATCTTACCTCCCAAAGACCAAACAAAAAAAGGATCCACGAACCAATTCAGTTCGTAGATCCTTAAATAGCTAAATTAAAAAATCAAGTTAACTATAGATTATATCGAAGTACGTCATGCTGAATTAGCGTATGCAAAAAAGTATTGTCTTTTGGACAACATGCACAGTTTTGACATACAGCTTGTAAATTCAACATGTTAGTACTCATTTCTGACTTTTAGTAACTCTTGTTGACTATTAGTGTAAACCCATGCTTACTTATTGTCAATTGATTTTTATAAATTGAGCATATAATCCCTGCTGTTCCTCGTAAAAAGAATGGCAATCGTTACTATAACGAAGGATTACAAAAGTGGATCGAAATGATTGTTTGTCTGCGGCATTCTGGAATTACCGTAGAAGCATTGGTCGATTACGTTAAGTTAATTGAGCAAGGCGATTCTACCCTGCAAGCTCGTGAAGATTTATTAAAAGAGCAGCTTGCTTTACTTGAAACTAAAAAGAAAAATTTGAATCGTTCAATTAAACGTTTAGAGCATAAAATTTTTCTTTATGAAAGCGGAGAAATCAAGCAAGGTAAAAACTAAACAGTTTCTGAAAGTATCTTTCTTTATCGAAAGCAGTTTTTGCAGCTGCTGATGATACGGCTGATAGAATTGGTCACGTCGTCGATTAATTTTCCAACTTGACGGTGGCGTTTGATACAAAGCATGGCCAAATGTATTCTTGGGATATACAAGATGATAGTAATCACCAGTTAGTCCCTCATTCGGATCACGATTGGGATCAATTAAATACCGGTTCAAGTTATTTTCTAAAACTGTAAACCCAAGCCCTGGCAAAAAAATCATACAATTCCCTTAAAAAACAGTCGGTATTAGCTAAAACAGCCGTTGGTAATAGTGCATCAGCCATTTCGGCAATAATCGTTGTCCCACTGTGCGGCAAATCAAACACAACTGGGAAACGATTCAATTCGGCATTATAAACTTAGTAATTTGACATAACTTAATCACCTGATTTGATAAGTGCAAAATACTTTGCAAACTCTGTCGGTGCTTGGGCTTGCGTTAATAAAGAAACCGGTAATTCGGGATTGCTTCGAGTACCAGGTTCAATTAAAAAGTGAAAGCGAAAGTCGACGTGTTGATGCGCACTCTCACCCTTAACCGGATTAGCTGGAATTGCAATCAGGTTAACATCAATCAGCTGACCACTTTCAGGCTTCACCTGATAGCCGGTTTCTTCATGAAATTCCCTAACTGCGCAGTTAATCGGCAGCTCACCCGGTTCAACGTGGCCGGCCGGCAGCAGTGTTGTTCGTAGATACGGATGACGAATAAAAAAGCCGGCATTTTTTGAAAAGACCATCGCACTGGCAGACAAGTGGACCTTGGATTTTCGATTTCGAAGTTCAGCCGGTTGCTGATCGGTCAAAATTCCTTTAATTTGAACCAACTTTTTATCTGGTAACCATGAAACCGGCAACTCAGCAAGTTGGTCGATCGCCTTAATAAGCACTGACAAATAAGGATCTTGAGGCATTCTTATCACCTTTACTTTAGCAATAGCTGATCTTTTAGCAACTCAAAAGCATCGATTAGCTGACGAGTTTCTTTTGCATCATGTACCCGAATAACCCGACCGCCAAGAACCGTCATAAATGCTTCAAATAGCAGCGTTGGAATCAATCGATCATCCGCTGATTCCAAATTAAACAGCCGTTTAGCAAAACTTTTTCGCGAAATTGCAATCATAATCGGTGTTTGAAATTCTGCCATTAATTTCGTTAATTTCATCTTAATCAGATCAAAAGCTAACGTATTATGATCAGAAAAGCCAACGCCCGGGTCAATCACAATGTTTTCTTTTTCAAGCCCAACGCCTGTTAAATCGCTAATTGTATGTGTAAAGAAATCCATCATTGTTTT
>UMHZ01074521.1_pt1 | contig 12326 bp, 10 predicted proteins | sample 1965671 | NCBI WGS metagenome assembly UMHZ01 (sample SAMEA4836111, study PRJEB28245) | human gut metagenome | biome: gut microbiome; material: fecal sample | place: Denmark | collected 2008 | reverse complement strand
TCTAAGTATGCGGCAGCATTTGTCTATATGGCATTATTTGTGGCGGGAGTATTCTTAAGTAATATTTTGATTGCCGAATGGAAGTTTGGAGCTGTAGATCTGTCAGCACCGGTACAGAGCCTGATGGATTATATTGGATATGGCTTTTCCTGCAGGATCAGTACATTTGTTGTTCTTGTCTGTTTGGTAAAGATTCTGATCTTTGCAGTGATCCTTGCAGCATTATTTACATTTGCAGTTGTTTCTTCAAATGAAGTTATGTTGTGTGTATGGTCGGCGGTTGCCATGTTTGTAGAATTGCTGTTTTCCGTATTGGGAGAGAAACTGAATCTGACATTTTTATATCGATTCTCTATCTTTTCGATGCTTGATACAACAAAATTTTTCCAGTATGAGAATTATAATCTGATGTCTCATGCAAGACCAGCCATCTATCTGGATTGTGTAGTTTGTGCTGTGCTAATAGCAGGGCTTCTTATTATATCGTCTGTACTATATCTGGAAGGAAGCAGTGATTATCAGGAGACACGTATACGAATAAAAAGAAAAGCTGCGAAAGCCCACAAGACGCTTCCTTCTATATGGAGACTGGAAGGCTATAAGTTATGGTTGGGATATAAGATGATATTTGTTATTTTTCTGTTGGTTGGATTTCAGGTGTACATTTATCAGAACAAATCTGTACGGTGGAGTGCAAATGAATATGCATACCAATATTATATCAGTCAGATTGAAGGTGTGGTTACACAGGAAAAGCTGGATTATATAGCCTCAGAGGAAGAATGGTACGAAAAACTTCACGAAGAAGAAGATCGGGTTGACCGGGACTACGCTGCAGGGAAGATAACTGAAAAAGAGTATAATGATAAATGGGATGAGATGAATAAGCAGCTTGCAAATGAGGAGAGTTTCTTTCGCTGTCTGGAATATGTGGATTATATTAAGCAGCAATGTGGAATCACGTCACAGGTTTCGGAAGCCGATCCTGCTGTACTGGAACGGATAGGATTTGTCTATGCCAGAGGCTGGAATATCCTTGCCGGAAGCAAAGACTATAAGGATGACGTGATGAATGCAGCGAAGGTAATCGTTGTACTGATGCTTACAACTGCATTTCTGTATCTGGAGGATTACAGATATAAGATCAATGGCATTATTGATATTACAGAGAATTACAGGAAACTTCATGTGATCAAGGCATTTCGGATGCTGCTTATTACTCTTGTTGTATACATGATCGTTTATCTGCCTGAACTTATGTGGGTGAAAAGAGAAATTGGGCTGGCAGGAGGAAAATATCTGGCACAGTCTCTTCCGTGTCTGGAACAGGTTGGCATATCAACCAGTATTACCGGATATTTCCTGCTGGTATCTGGAATTCGGTTGATCACGATTCTGGTACTGACTGTACTCTATGTTCTAGTTGGAAAGCTGATCAGGAGCACAAATGGTGCGATATTCTGTGCGGCAGCCGTTGCGCTTTTGCCATTGCTGCTGTACCTGTCAGGATTTACTGCAGCAAAGTATTATCCGTTGGTTCAGCTATTATCAGGCAATATGCTGCTTAGATAAATGAATATTTAAAGAGATCCCACTGTGACAGATGATAGATGTCCCCTTTTTATTGGACAATCAGTGAAAGAGGTGCATATCATCTGTTATAGTGGGATTTTTGTATGCTGTTACCAGCTCTTTCGTATCTCGTCAAATAGCCGCATGATATATAAAGTATGTTCATGTGGCATTTCCGGACATTCAGTCAGACCTTTTTCAAGTGCTCTCTTACAGGCGAGCACTTCATATTCGTAGCCGCTGATCTGGGCAGGACAGTTGATCGTCTGAACCAGTCGGCGGTCATTTTCATATATACGGAATGCCTCGTAATTATTGATATTGTCAACCTCGATGTAACCTTTTGTTCCGTAGATCACGCCGCGGCGGTCGGTGGCTGATTCCATAGTTGTGAACAGACCAGCGATCGCACCGTCCGGGTATACCAGGTTGATAAATTCTGTTTTGTCTACGCCCGTTTCGTGTGGAGTCATCGTTGTGTGGATTGTTGATACGTTGTCGCCGAGTACCCAGGTCGCAAAGTTTAAGGTATATGGTGCAAGATCTAAGAGAGCACCTCCGGCAAGCTCCGGGCGAATCAGACGTTCTACCTGCATCAGGGAATAACCAAGATTTGCGGTCAGCCCTGTTATTTTTCCGATAACGTCGGAATCTATAATTTCTTTTAAAGTAAATGACATTGGCATATAGCGAACCCACATCGCTTCCGCCAGTAATATATTTTTCTCTTTTGCAAGCCGGATCATATTTTCGGCTTCTTTTGTATTTACGGCAAATGCTTTCTCACACAGAACAGCCCGGTTATAATTCAGACACAGCATCGTATGCTCTTTATGGTGGGAGTGTGGAGTTGCAACGTAGACAAGATCGATCCCGTCATCGGCAACCATTTCTTCATAAGAGCCATACCATTTGGATGCATGATAAGTATCTGCAAACTGTCTGGCTTTTTCTTCCGTTCTGCTTGCTACAGCATAGAGTTCCACATCTTCCATCTGGTTGACGGTTTCCGCCATTTTGCGGGCGATACCGCCTGCACCGAGGATGGCAAGGCGTAGTTTCCTGTTTTCTAATCTGGCGTGTGGGGTTGCCGTAGCATTTCTGTTGTCTGATTTATAAATTGGATCTGTTGTATGTTTTTTGTTGTCGGATATATTATCTGATTTTATCATTTTTTTGTTTCCTTTCTGGGTGGTTTGTGAAGCCATGGTATTTCTATATTTCCGGTTAAGATTCTATATGGCGCTGATGAAACGGAAGCTATTTGAATATTGCCGGGTTCATCATATGTGAGCAATTCTATGATTTTATGTAATTACTATAGAAGCTTTTGGGGATTTGTGCAAGCGCATCCCATCGTAATGATCATTATATCGTACTCGTTCAATGCATTCGAAAAATCGACCCTTGCAAGCAAGCGATTTTTCATCATTATATCATGATTCAATGTAACATTTTATGTATAGTTCAGAGAGTTGCTGGCAATACTGGAAATAGTAAGAAAATAAAACAAGCAATAGTTAGATCATGGAGGAATAAGGTTGGGGAAAGTCGGTCAGAGTCATAAAAAATATAAATGTACATAGGAGCGGCGGGAGGTGGAACGTTTGGAAAAAGACAGAGATGCAGAAGGCGGAATTTATAGTGCAGACAGCCGGATTGACAGAGATATAGATGCAAATATCAGCCGGGTAAAGGCGCTGTTTGCCGATTGGGGAGACATCGTGGAACGTCGATTTACAGTCAGACGTACCGGTTTGGATGTGTATGCGGAGGATTCTGTCGCATCAGCAGATGAGACGTCCGCGTCGGTAGGAGCAATCTATGTAGTGTACATTGATGGGCTATGTGACAATGGTCTGATCGAGGATACGATCATTAAGCCTGTGACCTGGGAGTGGCGGCATGAGCATGGCGGTTCCCTGTGGGAGGCAATGGATTCATTTGAGACACAATCGGCGGATATAAAGGCAGAAAATGACTTCAAAAATGTGATGTTTTCGATATTAAAAGGAGACACAGCGGTATTTGTATCGGATGCAGATCAGGCGTTTGTTGTGTCTTCCAAGAAGCTGCCGGTACGAGGGGTGGAAGAAAGCTCTACAGAGGGGGGAATGCGTGGTCCGCGGGATAGTTTTAATGAAAGTATCCGTACATCGACAGCCCTTATTCGGCGGAGGATTAAAGATACAAGATTAAAATTGATCCAGAATACGATCGGTGTTCGTTCCAGAACCGAGTATGGAATCATGTATATTGAGGACATTGCAGAGAAGAAGCTGGTTGAACAGGTGAAAGAACGGATGAATGAATATGAGATAGATGCCATATTTGACAGTGGCATGGCGGAACATCTGATGGAGAAGAAATGGTACCGGCCGTTTCCGGTGTTCCAGTCAACCACCAGACCGGATAAAGCGGCGGCGGCACTGGCAGATGGCAGGGTTGTAATTGTATTTGATAATTCACCGGAGGTTCTGATCGCGCCGGCGACGATCAATACATTATTCCAGACTGCCGATGATTATTATAACCGTTGGCCGGTTGCAACTTTTGCCAGAATCATTCGTTATATAGCGGCATTTATCGCGGTAGGGCTGCCGGGCTTCTATATAGCAGTTACCTGTTATCACCGGGAGGTGATACCGGATAAACTTCTCTATGCGATTGCAGTTGCAAGAAATCAGTTGTCTTTTCCGATCGTGTTAGAGGTTTTGATCATGGAGTTGTTGTTTGAATTGCTGCGGGAGGCAGGAATCCGTCTGCCGAGTCAGCTGGGAAATACGATCGGCGTTGTTGGTGGTCTGATCGTTGGACAGGCTGCAGTGGAAGCAGGGATTGTCAGTACAATCGTGGTGATCGTAGTTGCGCTGACAGCGATTGCTTCTTTTGCAATTCCAAATGAAGCTTTTGCGTCGGTGTTCCGTCTTTTAAAATTTCTAACTATACTGGCGGCTGCTTTTTTTGGACTGTATGGCTTCCTTCTGGTGATGCTTTTATTGATCTATCATCTTGCCGATCTGAACAGCTTTGGTGTTCCGTACATGGCACCGGTCGTAACCTGTGGCTATGTAGAGGATGGAATGGAAGATTTTGTCATTCGTAAGCCAATCAAAAAAATTATCTTTCGACCGGCATGGGCGAACTATCGGGAGCGCAGACGGCTTCGTAAAAAGTAATGATGAATGGGTGTGAATTAATATATGGATTATAGAAATGTGACGTATCGGCAGCTTTTTATAACGGGAACTTGCCTGATTTTCCCGATTACTTTCTGGAATATGGTACAGATTATGACGGATTTTTCCAAAAACAACGGTATTTTATCACTTTTTTTGATGCTAATACTTGCTCTGGTTTATGTGGTGCTGCTACATCTTGCGCTTTCCGGTGTAGTGAAATTGTCAGATCCGGCTAAAGAAAAGACAGAGATAACGGGTGCAAAAGTATGGAATAATAAGAAAAAAGTGGCTATTGCATCTATTTATGTGATCAGATATGCAATTCGGGTTCTTTTTCTGCTTTATTTCTTTGTACAGGGGAGCCGGATCCTGATGCTGCCGGATTATGCAGGAACGGTTCTGGTCGTTCCGGTATTACTGGCACTTTTCTATATGGCAGGAAAGGGGCTGCGTGGTTATATCGGATTTGCGGAAGCAAGTGTGATCGGAATCGGGATCACATTGGTGCTGTTTATTATTTGTGGATTCTGGAATGCAGATTTTTCGCGACTAAAAGAATATGTAGAATTCCAGATGCAGGCATCTGTATGTAACACGATATGTCAGGTTCTGATAAAAGGATATCTGTTAATTGTAGGATTATCTATGCTGGAATTTGTCATGTATCTCTATCTGAGGGTAGAGAAACGAAGACGAGGGATGCTGGTGTGGACAGTATCTGTTCCGGTTGTGTTAGCCATTGTTGCTTCCTGTTTCGTGATATCGTTGCTTGGCTTGCAAGGTAAAACAATGACTTCAAAGGGAATACTAAATGTTGTGGGTGCGATGATGTTCCCCGGAGGTGCAAATGCGAGACTCGGTTTACTCGCCTGTTATCTGCTTGTCATCTTCGGGCTCTTGCTGCTGGCAATCCACATTGTGTTTGTTTGTCAGTTTGTGGATGAAATCTGGAAGATCATCTGTGTATGGAGAAAGAGCGGCGGGATGAGAGCAGCCGGGAATGATAAGAGTACAGAGTTACATGGACGTGATTCTGATAATGCAATGGATAAAAAAGTGATGGAAGAAAAAAACGATACATTTGAGGATAAGACACAGAAGAAAAATGAGTATTCGGCAGAAGATATGGAAGAGAAAAGAAGCCTGTGGATAAGAAGCGGCTGTGTGGTTGTTTTGTTTCTGCTGTTTCTATGGATGAGCCGGTTCCTTGGAGAACGGGATGCCGGTCGGGCATTTATGATCTACATTGCCGCCGTTGATATTCCGTTGTCGGTTCTTGTACCGGCATTTGTTGGGAGAAAACGGACAAATCCGGGGAAGCTTGCAAAGATGGCTGCAGAAGTGATCGGTGGGATATTACTTGTCAGCATATTGTCCGGGTGCATGGACAGATCCATTGAGGCGGTAGATTATCTCCGGGTGGTGATGATCTCTGAAACAGATGGTGGCTACAAGTATACATTTGTCACGGACAGTCTGGAGGGAGCGGAGTCGGCAGCCGAATCGGAGGAACGAGAGTATCCGGTCGTTGCGGAGAGCCTGCAGCGAGCACGGGCTGAATATGATCAAGCGCATGACCGGAGTCTTGACCTGAGCCATGTGGAATATATTGTGGTGGATTCCGAAGAAACCCTGCGGCAGATGTATCCGGAGCTGATAAAAGAATTTGTAACGAATTATGTAGAGGTGGTCTGCACAGATTCGTTGTATCAGGGCGAAGCGTCCGGAAGCATCCGGAAGTATATTGCAGCACATTACAAAGGAGAGTGTCTGGCGACACTGGGGGAGTAGATATGGTTTAAAGTGTTAGATTTTGATGAAGAAAAATGGAGGTTATGGAAATGGGTAGAGCAGTAAGGGCGGCAGTTGCCGGAATCCTGATCGGTTTATTTTGTGGAACATTATATGTGGAAATGGGAGCACTGAAAAGATTATACAGCGCGAAAAACAGCGTAGAGCAGGTGATGAACCTGATCGAATATGCGGAAGAAAATGAAGATATAGCCTATGACAGTACAGAGGAAAATTATGCTGGAATAACCAGTGACAAAACTTCACAGACAGACGGTAAGAATGATGGATCGAGCCAGCAGGTGGTAAATGGTCTTGAGCCTTCGGATGGTCAGGATACAGAACGGTCAAATGATATCCAGACTGCATTTCGGATTCTGGATGGCACAACATTAAATGCGTATGAAACACAGAAGCAGTTACAGGAACTGGAAGCAATGTATGATGATATAGCAGGAAATGCAAGTGCGGAGAGTCAGATGAATGATCAGAATAAGACATCAGATGTTATCCGTATTCGAATAAGATATGAGGGAAATGAGAATTTATCGGATAAGCAATTGGATGAATTTACTTCATATGTTGAGCAGGCGGTACTTTACGGTATAGCCGAGAAGCTTGGCGCAGACTATAACGATCAGGAGAAAAGCATTGTGCGAAAGAATCTGATACTGAGCAAAGAATATATCGATGCCTGTGCAGAAGAAAGTGCAGAAGAATACGGCATCCCGGTTACTGCATGGTCAGCCTTTGAATACCTGAGCCTCCCGGCAGCAACCTTGAATGGCGTTGCTTATCCGGCCGGGTATTATGAAACTTTGTGTGTGACGTTGAAAAGATTATGACTGACTTTTCCACCTACCCATAAATCCCCGGAATCCTTGAATTATATAGGTGGTTGTGGTATGATATGAGATATTTTGATTATATATTTCAAAGGAGCTCAAGGGAATATGACTAAGAAAAAACTGGTAGTTATTTTTGGAGGAAGATCATCGGAACATGAAGTTTCATGCATTTCAGTTCAGACAGTTGCCAAAGCGGTGGATACGGACAAATATGATATGACACTGATCGGAATCACAAAGGATGGCAAATGGCTGAAGGCTGACAGCATTGAGAGTATTGCTGACGGAAGCTGGTACGACAGTCAGGTTCGTGCTGTGATTTCACCGGATTCTGCAAAAGAGATTATCATAAAAGATGGCGACAGAATCTATGCAGAGCCTGTAGATGTTATTTTCCCTGTTTTGCATGGTTTATATGGAGAAGACGGTACGATTCAGGGATTGTTTGAGATGGCGGACATTCCATATGTGGGCTGTGGTGTATTTGCATCGGCTGCTGCAATGGACAAATTCCATACAAAGATCATTGCTGATCATATCAATGTAACACAGGCAAAATTTGTTCCTGTAGTAGAAGATGATTTTGATGATCTGGATGTTGCGATGGATCGGGTAGAGAGCGAGTTAAACTATCCGGTATTTGTAAAACCATCATCCGCAGGTTCATCAAAGGGTGTTACAAAGGCACATGACAGAGCCGAGTTAGAAGCTGGTCTGCATGAGGCACTCAACCATGATTCCAAGATCCTTGTCGAGGAAACGATCGTTGGCAGAGAGTTGGAATGTGGTGTACTTGGATATGGCAATCATACAAAGGCATCCGGTGTTGGAGAGATCCTTGCTGCCGCAAATGCAGATTTCTATGATTTTGATGCAAAATACAATAATGCAGATTCCAAGACGATCATCGGGGCAGATATACCGGAAGAAGCTGAGGACGAGATCCGTGCAGAAGCAATTCGTATCTTTAATGCGATTGACGGTTTTGGACTTGCCCGTGTGGATTTCTTCCTTGAGAAAGACACCAATCGTGTAATATTTAATGAAGTAAATACATTGCCGGGATTTACATCGATCAGTATGTATCCGATGCTGTGGGATGCAGAGGGATATGATATCAAGACCCTTGTAAATACGTTAATTGAGATGGCATTTGAAAGATAATTTATGACGACGAGAGATATAAAGATAAAAGTAACGGGTGTGCAGAGTGTTGCCGGAGCAGATGATGAACCGGAGGTTCTGGAGCTTGAGACGCGGGGAACATACTCTGAGAAAAACGGAAACCGCTATATCAAATATGACGAGTTCATTGAAGATGTGGAAGAACCGGTGAAGAATCTTCTGCGGTTCGATGAGCATGCATTACAGCTTACGAAACGTGGCAGCGTGAACACGGTTATGTTATTTGACCGGGAGAAGAACAGCTCGGTGCATTATGCAACTCCGGTTGGACCGATCTGTATGAATATCTGTACGGAGGAATATCATATGGAGCAGTCTGAGAAGGGAATCCGGATTGATATTCGTTACTGTATTGACTTTAACAATGATTATATTACGGATTGCAGTCTGAATGTGACTGCGGACTACGAAGGGGTATAAATATATATGGGTAGTGAGAAATCTTTCGACAGCTTTCTGGGGATTGAAACGATCGCGGAGACAGCATTTGGAGATATGGATGTATGTCTTCCGGTGAACGAAGAGGATAATAATTATGAGGTTACATATTATAATGATCTGGTGACGATGTTCGACGAGATCAGCATGGAGCCGGAAGATACGCTTGTGGATTTTGGCTGCGGACTTGGCAGAGTGCTTTTTTACTGTAATTCCAGACATTACTGCCGGACGGTTGGAATCGAGAACAATGCCAGGGTCTATGACAGACTTCTGACAAATGCCGCAAGCTATCAGAGCAAATTCCTTGATCAGGAGGAACGGATGCAGTTCCTGAATGTGGAAGCGGAGGCATATGAGATCGGAGATGAAGACAATTATTTCTATTTCTTCAATCCATTTTCCGGCGCGACCTTCAAAAAGGTGCTGGATAATATCATCGCATCGGTGCGGAGACAGCCGAGAGATATTGAACTTCTGATCTACTATCCGACATTTGAATATCAGAAAGCAATCCGTGACTGCAACCTGTTCGTTTTAAAGAAGATGATCAAATTGTCCGGTTATGAAGAAGACCCGGATGAGAAGGTTCTGGTATATCATTTGTCACGATATTTTGTAGCGTAGAATAAATAAGGCGGTCTATCTGGCGGACTAGCTTTATATTGACTTGCTGCGATTCCTATTCAATGCACATGTCTGATTCGTAAATACTCCTGTGCCAACTCGTCCTTCGGACTCAAACAGGCACCCGTATTTACTGACAATGTGCATTTCATTACGGAATCTTCGCTAATGTCAATATAAAGCTAGTCCGTCAGATAGACCGCCTTATTAATTTCATACAAATCATAATCAGGATACAGGTGATTCCGATGATTCCCCACAGTATAGAGGGGGAGATCGCTATACTTCCGATCACATAGGAAGAAGCGTTTAAGATTATATGAAGGATCATGCCTGGGATCAGGGAGCCTGACCATACGGCAAGACAGCCCAGAATGATTCCGGCCGGAACGCTGTAGCAGAACTGAACGACATTTCCATGATAACAGCCGAAACAGAATGCTGTGAACAGGATCGCACAGAGGGTGGCATGCTTCGTGTGAAATGCAGAGACAGACAGCTTCAGTGTCACTCCCCGGAAGGCGAATTCTTCTGCGATCGGTGCGAGAAGTGTGACTGTACAGATACGGATGATTCCATTGTTGATGGAAAATGACCGCTGTACCCGTTCATGGTATGAGGTTAGGAGCTCCGGCCTATAAGTGTCGATCAGACGAAGAATACAGGTTGTTAAGAGCTGAAGACTGATACCAAGGATCAGCAGTAAAATAAAGATAACAAAAGCACGCAGGAAAGGATTTTTCTTTCCTGCGTGCTTTGTTTTTGAATGATCGGACAGATAAAAATATCCGAAAATACAGATACAAAGAATATATGAAATACATGATGTGATACTGCCGACAGAATCAGTCTGACTGCCTGTAAGATCACAGATCCGGGTGCCTGCAAGATAGACAATATTATGTATCAGTAATGCGGTAACCGGAACCAGACAGGTAATAACTAATTTTCTGAGGTCGACACGAGTATTTATCATGATTACTGGATCTTCTTTGCCCTTTCTTTTTCTTCCTTTGCCTTTGCTTTTCTTGCGGCTTTTTCTTCTTTGCTGAGTTTCATGCTGGCAGTTTCCTGCTCATAAGTCTGCTCGTATTTCTTCTGTTTTGCACGAAGCTTCTGGCTGAATGATTTCTTTGCAGGCTCCGGTGCTTTCTTACCACGAACATTCTTAACGCTTGTGATGTAGATACCGCTGACCATAGCTTTAACTTCGCCACGGACAGGCATAACATCAAAGATTCCATCGTCGCAGATCAGATTGATGATCTGTGGGCCAATCTTGGCTTTAACGATAGGAAGCTTGGCTTTCTGGTAACGCTTTGGAGTTGATTCCAATACCTGTTTCGGAAGATTTGCATCTTTCATAGGCAGCATCTTTTTATCGATGACCAGCATCGTGACAGGCTGTGCGGCCTGAAGCATAGCTTCTTTCTGTGCGCTCTGCTTCTTCTGCAGGCGGTTTCCTACTATGTAAAGTACTACTAAGATTACAACTAATATTGCGATGACGATTAACATCCATCCCCACCAAGGCATAATAAGTTCCTCCTTATATTTCATTATTTGTCTGTGATTGCAAATTGTATATATTATGATTACTTTTGACCTTACCAATCAGGGAACGCTTCCGCTCGTTTCTGCGCTGCATAACTTCGAACTAAGCTCGAAAATACCTCGCTAAGATCTCAGTTACCCCTGCAGCGGTACTAAGATGCCGCTTCTGCGCCATCTAAGGACCGGCGGACTCAAATGTCCCTGTATTGGCAAGTCAAAGTAATCAAATATATATACAATTTGCAATTATATTATTTTTCAATCATAGGCAGATTTTTTAACCGGGCTGCCTGAATCTTACCTGGGATTGCATCCAGAACCTCTTTACGTTCCTTCGGCTTCAATCCACGGATATCAACCGGCTCTAAGAATTCGATCACAACTTTGCTGCTGTGAAGGAAATTATGTTTATTTGCTTCCATACATTTGTCTGTTCCGCAGATAGCAACCGGAATGATCAGACATCCGGCTTTCTGAGCGATCTTGAATGCACCGTCTTTAAATGGCAGCAGTTCGTCGCCCTTATTTCTTGTTCCCTCCGGGAAGATCATCATGGAGTGACCGGATTTGATGATATCAGCAGTCTGCAAAATCGTTTCCAGACCCTTTTTCAGATCGGTACGATCCAGATAGGTGCATCCGATATCATCCATGTATTTGTAAAGCAGAGGTATATCCTTGATATTGTCCTTGGACATGAAGCCAAGCGGCATATCGATTGCATTGTGACAGGATAAAATATCAAAATAGCTTCGATGATTACCAACGAACATGACCGGTTGGTCGGCAGGAATGTTTTCCTTGCCGATAACTGTTCGCTTACATCCGGTTAAGAACATAACTGCTCCGAAAAATCCTTTTACCAGCTTCTGAGCCTTGATGTAAGCTTTGTCCTGATCCTTTTTTGCAAGCTGCTTTAGATACAGATGATATGGAAAACAAAATATGATTCCAAGTACTGCAAACAGTACAGTAATAATGGTTCTCAAATATATCCTCCTGTTCTATCTGCCGTAGAGTTTTGCTGTCTCAAATAGACGTTCTTCTAATTTAGTATCCATGTCTTTATCCTCAAAGCGCCAAGCCCAGTTGCCTTCCCCTACACCCGGAGTATTCAGACGAGCCCATG
>UMHZ01022425.1_pt1 | contig 12399 bp, 9 predicted proteins | sample 1965671 | NCBI WGS metagenome assembly UMHZ01 (sample SAMEA4836111, study PRJEB28245) | human gut metagenome | biome: gut microbiome; material: fecal sample | place: Denmark | collected 2008 | reverse complement strand
CACAGACCGTACGATCCAGAATCTTGTGATCGAACGGGGAACAAGCTATGTAAAAGGAGAGCAGAACCTCGAAGAAACGGTAAATGAGATCACGAAGAAAGTGAATTTGTATCTTGCAGAGCAGCAGTAAAAAAGGAAGAGGATGTGAGATTGCAGCAGGCTATGAGAAAGGCATGAGGATGAAAAGACATAAAATCAGAAAAAAGCGAAATCCCGGCTGGTATTTTCTGTTGCCCGAATTTCTGGGAGTATCGGTGTTTGGACTGATCCCATTTGCAGATGTGGTGCGGCGCTCTTTTTTCCAGACCGTGGATGGCAGTTTCGTCGGGATCAGTAACTACGTGCAGGTGATAAAAAATGATGCGTTTAATCTTGCAGCGAAAAATACACTGCGTTTTGTGGTCACCTGTATTCCATGCCTGTTGCTATTATCGCTGATCCTGGCAATGCTGTTGCAGCAGGTTTTGATTTTGGCAGAGAAAAAGAAAAAACACCGGGATGTGACGATGGAACAGTTTTACCGGGGCAGTGCAGCGGCACTTAAAAGTATGTATCTGCTTCCGATGGCAATCCCGGCGGCAAGTGTTGTCGTACTGTGGAAGATTCTTTTTGACAGCCACGGATTTGTGAACAGTGCGATCCATGCGCTGTCAGGAATAAGCGGAATCGGGCAGATTTTAAACGTTTTGTCGGTGCGGGAGGTAGACTGGATGAACACCGATGCCGCATTTGGAATCCTCGTATTCAGCTATGTCTGGAAATATTTAGGATACGATATTGTGCTCTGGATGGCGGGGCTTTCTGCAATCCCGCAGGGGATTTATGAGGCGGCAGAGGTGGACGGAGCCGGAAAATGGAAAAAGTTTTTCTATATCACACTTCCGAATCTCCGCCCGGTGGCATTTACCGTTGTAATTTTGTCGGTTTTAAATTCATTTAAAGCGTTCCGGGAGGTTTACATGGCAGCAGGCAGCTATCCGCAGGAAAATATTTATCTGTTGCAGCATGTGTTCAACAACTGGTTCCAGACGCTCTCGGTGGATAAGATGGCGGCGGCATCTGTGATGCTCGCGTTTGTAATTGCGGTGTTTGTGCTGTTACTTGAGCGAAGCTGGGAGCGGGAAGGATAATGAACAGGAGACAGCAGATAAAAAGGAAGATGTACAATATAAATACAGAAAGAAGAATCTCATGAAGAGAATAATAATAACAGGAATACTGATTCTGGCGGCAGGCTTGTGTCTTGCTCCGGTTCTCTTTCTGCTTGCCGGCACTTTTATGGGAAACCATGAAATCTATACGTGCATCACACCTGCACTCGGAAAGGGAGATGGGCTTGCTATATGGCATCTTCTGCCACAATACCCGACGTTGCAGAATGTTGTGGAGCTTCTTTTCGATTCACCAGAATATTTTCAGATGTTCTGGAACTCGATTTTTTACACGGGGGCAATTCTGGCAGGGCAGATGCTTTTTGGCATGCCGGCAGCGTGGGGGCTGGCGCGGTATTCTTTCCGCGGAAGAAAAACAGTTTACCGGCTGTTCATTCTCGTGATGATGATGCCGTTTCAGGTCACGATGTTGTCGCAGTATCTGGTGTTAAACCGTCTGGGAATGCTGGACAGACCGCAGGCAGTCGTTTTGCCCGGAATTTTTGCAACGTTTTCCGTCTTTATTATGTACCGCTTTTTCCGTGGAATACCGGAAAATGTCATGGAGGCGGCACGTATGGACGGGGCGGGAGAATTCCAGATTTTTTTGCGGATCGGCATACCGCTTGGAAGTCCGGGCATCCTGTCGGCACTGGTATTTTCGTTTTTGGACTGTTTTAGCATGTTAGAGCAGCCGATGACGTTTTTGAAAACAAAAAGTCTCTGGCCGTTGTCACTTTTTCTGCCGGAGATCACGAGCCAGAACGTAGGATTTTCACTCTGTGCATCACTGGTGACGATCCTGCCCGCGATGTTTGTTTTTCTGGCAGGACAGGACTATCTGGAGCAGGGAATTGCGATGGCGGGAGCGAAGGAATAGTGCAGGAGCAGAATGTAAATTAGAATGAAAATTTGGTTTACATAATATATGCTATAAAGAATTACGATAATGAAAAATTGCAGTAGAAAATGATATGACAGACAGAGTGTAATTGAGAATATGAAAAATATAAGAAAAAACAAAAATTCGGAAAATGAAATAGCAGTAACCGGAAAATCGGGAATTTTCTGGTTAAAAGGGCTGGCTGGTTTACTTGCGGTCATGCTGGTTTTCACGATTGCATCGCGGGTGGTGGCATCCATCACTGTCCCACAGGTAACGGCATCAGCTCCGTCATCCGGAAAGATCGAGCACACGGTTATGGCATCGGGAACCGTGGAGGCAGGCGGCGAGAAAGCGATTGTCACAGAGGAAGGAATTCTGGTTGCACAGGTCAATGTGCATACGGGAGAAAGCATCGGGGAAGGAGAAACTCTTTTTGCACTTGATATGGACAGTCTGGAAGATCAGATTTATGAGCTGCAGAACCAGATCAAAAAGCTTCAGCTTGAAAATGATTCCCTGAAGAAAAATAAAGCGCAGGCAGACGCAAAGCAGCAGCTGGAGTTAAAGCGTGCGCAGGAAGATTATGAGGAAACGATAGCGAAGAATACAGTTTCCGATGGGAAGGCAAATGAGGCATTGCAGAAAGCGGCGGATGCGAAAAGTCAGGCAGAGAAGGAATTAAACAGTGCGAAGGATGCACTCGCACAGGCGGAGAAGGAGCTGAATGCAGTCAAAGAGGAACTGCAAAATGTGAAGGATGCAGCTGCGGCAGAGCAAAGTAAAGATACCGCAGATCAGACAGGCGAAGCAGAAAAGAAAGATACAAATTCAACCATAACACAGAAGCTCCAGCAGTTAGAAGAAGCTGTGCAGGAAAAGCAGAACACATACGACACAATTCAGGCAAAAGTTACTGAAAAGCAGGCGGCACTTGACTCTGCCAGCGTCGCATTAGAGGAGAAGCAGGAACAGCTGGAATCCAATACAAGTACTGCAGAGGATGCAAAGAAAGCCGCAGAGCGCGCGGTAGAAGATGCAGGTCTGTCTGCAGACATCGATCACACGCAGGAAATCAACGCCATTTCTTTAGAGCAGTTCCAGAAACAGTTAGAAAAGCTGAAAACCCTAAAGCAGCAGAACGGAGAGATAACTGCACCATCCTCCGGGATTATTACAAAAGTATGTGTGGAAACCGGGCAGAAAACAACAGACACGGCGGCAGTTGTCATGAGCGATGAGCAGAGTGGACTTTTTTTTACTACGACAACGGACAGCAAAAACAGGGAATATCTCTCAGCGGGAGATAATGCAACGATTACCGGTGTCGGTAAGGAAACGTCTGATTGCAGCATTGTTTCCCTGGAAACATCGAAAGACGGAAGCAGCATAAAAGTGTCAATTGCTATGCAGGGGGATGATTTCTTGCCGGGTGAGAGCGCACAGATGACTGCCACAAGAAAATCGGAAAGCTATGATTACCTTGTGCCGGTTACAGCCGTTTGGCAGGAAAATAACAAAGCGTATGTGTTACTCTTAGAGACGGAAAATACAGTGCTCGGAGAGCAGTATATCGCGAGGAAGGCGGAAGTGCAGATTTTAGATAAAAACAGCAGTTATGCAGCGGTAAGCGGAAACTCACTGAGTGCGGACTGCCAGATCATCACAGATTCTGATCGGACGGTTGGAAACGGGGATGTTGTGCGGATGACGGAGTAAGGACAGAACAATGAAAAAAATAAGTTACAGAAAAAGGATCGCAAGTCTGGCTTTTGGATTATTTGGAGCTGTATTTTTGATATTTGCATGCGTTTATCATAATAAAACAGAGGATTTTTCCAATATCATCGCAATCCAGTCTGGGGAAGACAAGTTTACCCAGAGCGAAATAGCGTCAATCCGGCAGGATACGGCATCCTCAGAGACATTCACAGCGTGGACAGAGCAGAAAAATCAGACAGTTCGTGCTACGATAAATGAACGGAGCAGCAACGCGGATATTTTGTTACTCTGTGGAGATTCCCACTCCGTCCTTCCGTGGGGAAAAAATCTGCCGGAAGGCGACACAGAGGGCTGCATCCTAGGTGCATCCTTAGCGGAGCAGTTGTTTGGTGGAACAGAGGTGGAAGGACAGCAGATCCTATACAACGGAAGAGAGCTTACTGTGCGCGGTATCGTAAAAGAACCACAAAATATAATGCTATGTCAGAGCGCTGCAAACGATGAGACAGCTTACGGAACACAAACTGGAAGCAACGGAAACCAGCAGACAGGCTCATCAGAAAATAATCAACAGGAAATCTGCTATGACAAAATCAGTCTGCTCTATACAGACAAGTCGAAAGCGATTAACAGGACTGCAGCAGAATTTATCAGCAGATATGGATTAGACGGTCAGATCCTTCATTACGAATACAAACGAAATCTAAGCTGGTTTACAGACTTGATTCCGGGAAAATGGTCCGATTTTTCCGGTTGGAAGGAGAATTTGAAAACACTGCAAAGTGATGAAAAAATATTAAAGCAGTGCGAGAAGAGCACGGTCGAAAGCCTTTATTTGGAATGGATCTGGAAAAGAAACAATTGTTTCCTGATGTGTCTTGTTATGGCAGACTTTTCGTGTAGAATTGCAAGAAATAAAGCTGTCTTTTCGTGCAAAAATGAAGAAAATGAGATTGCCCTTTCGTATAAACAAAGGTAACAGTAATGATTTATTTGCGTTATATATGGCAGAGTTGTTATAATAGCTCCAAAGGTGGTATATAAGTGAGAGGGGCACTGAAACTTGTAATTTGAAATACGTTATGTTAGTATAAATTACGTCAGTGAACATTTCTCATTGATACAGTTTTTAAATAACAGTATATTTTAAAAGTAAGACTCCGGAGGTTATCAAATACATGAGACATTGATTTTTTTCTAATTCAATGATGGAAAAACTGGCTGAGATCAAAGACGGCACAGTTTTTAGATCAGGTTACAGATAGGTGTAATCTTTTTTGGGTTACAAAAAAGAAGATCGGTCAACTGATTACGAATTAGAAAAAAAGGAGATATCTCATGAAAAAATTAAAATTTGATAGTTATGATGGAGTCTGTTTTTTGAATGGACTTGTCTTTTTTGCGCCGGTTGCGTTGCTGGTAAGAACGCAGGCTGGTGTGTCGGAACACGTATTTTTCCTCCTGCAGGCATTATTGTCTGGCGTGATTTTTCTGGGGGAAATTCCAACAGGATTTATAACCGATAAAATTGGATACCGGAAATCCCTGATTTTGGTGCAGGTGTTATTGCTTGGTGCGAGAAGTTTATTGCTCGCAGCCTTTGTGAGCCGGTCACTTGTACTGTTTGTCGTGGAGGCAGTTGTAGAGGGAATTGCGGCGTGCTTTACCTCCGGGACAGGAAGCGCATACCTGTACGATCTGTATGGGGAAAACGGATATCTTGCAAAAACGGCACACGCAGGAAATTTCGGAACAGCAGGTTTTATTATCAGTACAGTCGCGTATGCCGGGATTTATAAAATAAGTGGTATGGAAGGTTTGCTGATTACAACTGTAGTTATGGATATTATAGCGGTTGTGTGCTCGTTCTACCTGAGAAGTGAAAGCAGTAAAGCGGTAATTGCAGACAGGAAGGAAGTACAGATTTTAGCGATATTTAAAAATAAAAAAGCATTCCTGTTTGTGATTTCGCTGGCGATTTTCAGTATCGCATGGCTTCTGATCAACTTCTTTTATGTGGAAAAACTTGAAAACTGCGGTTTGCCGGTAGAATGGATGTCATTGATCATTTTGAGCTATTCAGCCGTACAGATGCTGGCAGAACCAATTTTAGAAAAATTGTCTGACGGAAAAAACGGAAAGTCCGGCAGGGGAAAACTGCCCGCAGTTACAGCCGTTACAGCAGGGGTGGCATTTCTTCTTTTTGGAGTGGTAAAATTCAGGGCAGCCGTACTGCTTCTAATGCTGATATTGCCGTTGCTTTTAAATCTTCCGGAATATCTGCTGATGAATCTGGAAAATCAGTTTGTGGACGAAGCGGAGTGTGGAAGCCAGCGTGCGGCAACGCTGTCTGTGCTTAATATGGGCGTGAATCTGGTGGAGATTCTGACGCTGTCAGCCTCAGCATTTTTGACGAAAATCGGAATCCAGTGGTGCTTTGTGTTTGTGGGATGCTTTCTGATGGTGATAGCGCTTCTATTTGCCAGAATACAAAAATAGAAGGAGCGAAAACCGCTTCCTCCTATCAAAATGATCCGTAATTTTACCACAGACCTAATACGTGTTGCATCAGCAAACTCATACAGGTAATACCGATCCAGCAGCTGAATCCAAGAAGCAAAGGTTTGGCTCCTGTTTTCACTAATTTCACAATATTGGTATTCAGACCAATTGCACTCATGGCAAGAACGATGAAAAACTTGCTCAAAGTTTTTAGCGGATTGAAAACAGCTGCTGGAACACCGAAGTTCACTGCTATTGTTGTAATAATGGATGCAATTATAAAATAGAGAATGAACATTGGAAAAATCTTTTTAAAATCCACTTTATTATGATCCGTTTGTTCCCTTCTGGTTCGAAGAAAAGCAAGGACAAGCGTGATTGGGATAATTGCCAGTGTTCTTGTAAGTTTTACGGTGACAGCTTTATCCAAAGTAGCCGAACCAAGGTTGTACATGGAATCCCAGGTGGAGGCAGCAGCGGTAACGGAAGAGGTGTCATTCACAGCAGTTCCGGCAAAAATACCGAAAGCTTCTCCGCTTGTCTGGGAAAAACCGAGAATGGTGCCAAGCATAGGAAAAAATAAAGCGGCAAGCATATTGAAAAAGAAAATGACAGAAATTGATTGTGCAACTTCCTCGTCATCAGCGTCAATGACAGGAGCAGTAGCTGCAATTGCGGAGCCTCCGCAGATCGAGGAACCTACACCGATGAGTGTGGAGATTTTTCCGGGAACATGAAGGATTTTATGTAATACCCAGGCAACAACAAGGGATGTTGTGATCGTTGCAAGAATGATTGGAAGCGATTGTTTTCCTGTCTGCAGGATGACAGAGAGATTCATTCCAAAACCAAGTAAAATAACAGCATATTGCAGGATCTTTTTGGACACAAATGTGATGCCGCTCTGTAGAGCAGATTTATCGCTGACCAATAATGTAATGACCATTCCTAGGAGGATCGCAAAGACAGGACCGCCTACAATTGGGAAAATTTTTCCTAAAATCCAGCTTGGAATCGCAATCATCAGGCATAACAGCACACCTTTCCAGTTTTTTTTAATAAAATTCATATTGATAACCTCACTAAAAATATTTTGATTCTTACGGGTTCCTATGATAGCATAAACACATAGAGATGAAAAGTAACAAGCCAAAATAAAAGGAGCAGTCATGCAGACAAAAGGAAAGAAAAAAATCATAGATAATGCGGGAGCATTGCAGGAAAAATACGCATGGAAATCAGAGAAACAAAAAAAGAAACCGGCAGCAGTCTGTCCGTATGCAAAAAAATGTGGCGGCTGTGATTATCAGGGAATGTCCTATGAACAACAGCTACAGGAAAAGCAGACCTATGTGCGCAAAAACATTGGGGATTACTGTAAAGTCCTGCCGATCATCGGAATGGAAAATCCGTATCATTACAGAAATAAAGTACACGCAGTGTTTGATGTGGAGCGCAGGGGAAAACATGCAAACGGAGGCAGACGTACCGCAGGAAACGGACATGCAAAGGCGGCACCGGGCGGTGTGATCTCCGGTGTATACAAGGCTGGAACCCATGAGGTCATCAATATTGATTCCTGTGAGATCGAGGATGAGCTTTCAAGCGCTATCATCCGTGATATCAGAGGACTTTTACATTCGTTTAAAATAAAAACTTATGATGAGGACACCGGATACGGTCTGCTCCGGCACGTTCTCGTGCGCCGTGGTTTTCACAGTGGCGAGGTGATGGTAGTGCTGGTGCTCGGTTCCCCGATTCTTCCATCCAAAAATAATTTTGTGAAAGCATTGCGGAAGCTTCATCCTGAAATAACTACAGTTGTGGTTAACATAAATGATAAACAGACCAGCATGGTTCTCGGAGAAAAGGAAACTGTTATTTATGGAAAAGGTTATATTGAAGATACGCTCTGTGGCTGTACCTTCCGTATTTCGCCAAAATCATTTTATCAGGTGAATCCGGTACAGACAGAGATCCTTTATAACAAAGCGATCACATATGCGGGACTGACCGGAAAAGAGAAAGTGATCGATGCATATTGTGGAACCGGAACGATCGGTCTGATCGCTGCGTCCAAGGCAAAAGAAGTGATCGGCGTGGAGTTAAACCGTGATGCTGTGAAGGATGCGGTCATCAATGCAAAACGGAACAATATCAAAAATGAACAGTTCTACAATGCAGATGCCGGAAAATTTATGGTAGAGCTTTCTGAGCAGAACAAAAAAGTGGATGTCGTATTCATGGATCCACCGAGAGCGGGAAGCGATGAGGCATTTTTATCCTCAGTAGTAAAACTTGCACCGAAAAAAGTGGTCTACGTGTCATGCAACCCGGAGACACTTGCGAGAGATTTAAAATATCTCACAAGACATGGGTATCAGGCTGTCGAGTGCCAGCCTTGCGACATGTTTCCATTTACGAAACATGTGGAGACGGTAGTACTGCTTTCCCACAAAAAGCCAGACGGACATATCAACGTAAAAGTTGAGTTTGGCGAGGGTGAGGGAAAAGTTCCACTTGATAATATTGCTAAAAGAGCTGAAACATACAAGCCCAAGGAGCGAGTGACCTACAAAATGATAAAGGAGTACATAGAAGCTAAATACGGTTTCAAAGTACATACCGCATATATCGCAGAGGTAAAAAGAGATTTGGGCTTGCCGATGTATGATGTTCCTAATGCAGTGGAGGAATTGAAGCAACCGAGGAAGCATCCGACGGTGGAGAAAGTGGAAGCAATTAAAGATGCCCTCAAGCATTTTGAGGTTATCTAAAATCATGAGCGTACCATTAGAAATAATGGTATACTTATGATATGGGAGGCGAATATTATGATTATACCTGTAAGCGTTAAAAATCAGAGTATTGATTCTTCTGGAATCACAAGTGATTACAAAGCTGCTATAAGTGAATATATTTGGAATGGTTTTGAAGCTAATGCTAAAAAAGTTAGTATAGAATATACACTTAACGAAGCGTTTGGAGTTAAGGAATTAATTATAAAGGATAATGGTGATGGAATAAATTACGATGAATTGGGGGAGACCTTTGGTGCTTTTCTGGCATCAAAGAAGAATTTACTGTCATTACAAATAAAATCCAAGGCAAATAAAGGGAAAGGACGATTCTCTTTTATTGCTTTTTCAAGTAATGCAGAGTGGCATACTGTCTATAAAGATAACAATGTTTATAAAGAATATGATATTAATATGTCCAGTGATAAAAAAGAGGTGATTGACTGTTCTGAACCACAGTTATCTGACAGACAAGAAACCGGAACAGAAGTGATATTTACCAATATAAATACATTAACTGCGGAGAATATGGGCTTTGAAATAATAGAGCCAGCATTACTTAAAGATTTTGCTTGGTTTTTGTACCTATATAAAAATAAGAATGTAGAAATAGTAGTTAATGATGAAAAGATTGATTATGAAAAGTATATAAACACAGAGTTGAGCGAAAAATCTATGGTTACAATTGAAGGATATAGATTTGAGATTAACTTAGTTGTATGGCAGGAATCAATCTCTGAAAAATTCTGTTGTTATTATTTTGATGACAAAAACGTGTTGAAAGGAAATCGAACTACAACTTTTAATCGGAATACGGTTAATTTTAATCATAGTGTGTTTGTGAAGTCAGAATTTTTTGATGATAAGGAAAATGTTATAGGTGATCACGATGATACCCAAATTAATATGTTCGAATATCCAGATGAGAAAAAGATTCTGAAAAAATTGCATAAAGAGATTCAAATGCTTATTGAGAAAAAAATCAGTGTATATTTATCAGATAAAGCAGAAGAAGCAGTTGAAGCAATGATAACAGAAAGAAAAACGTTCCCGGAATTTCCAGATGATGTATATGGACAAATGCGTAAGAATGATTTGAAGAGGGTAACAAAAGAAATTTTTAAATTGGAGCCACTAATTTTTCATAAATTAAAACAAATTCAAGAAAAATCGTTATTAGGTTTTTTGAATTTGCTTTTGAGCTCTGAAGAGAGAGAAAATGTTTTAACTATAATAGAGCAGGTTGTGGAATTATCACCTCAGCAGAGAACTGATTTTTCAATGATATTAAAAAAGACATCCTTGGAGAATATCATTGATACTATCAAGTTTATTGAGGATAGGTATAAAGTAATAGAATTATTAAAAAGTATTGTGTATGATTTGACAAAGTTTGCAAATGAACGTGATCATGTGCAGAAGATTGTAGAACGACATTTTTGGCTTTTTGGTGAACAGTACAATTTGGCAAGCGCTGATCAGAGAATGCAAAAGGCATTGGAGCAGTATAGGAATATTTTGTATGGAGAAGAGGATGTTACAGCAAAATTAAATTCAGATGCGGAAAATGAACGACGTATGGACATTTTTTTGTGTAATACGCGAAATATCGAAACAACATTTGAAACAACGCTGGAAGAAAATATTGTTGTTGAATTGAAAGCACCGAGAGTTCTGTTAACGAAAAAAGTATTACGCCAAGTAGAAGATTATATGGATTACGTTAGAAGACAGCCTCAATTCAATAGTGAATTACGGAAATGGAAGTTTATTGCTGTATGTAAAGAAGTAGATGATTATGTTAAAAGCCAATATAAAGCATTTGAAGATAAAGGAAAAGTTGGGTTAGTATTCCAAGTTGATAATTGTGAAGTATATGCACTTACTTGGGATGATATATTTAAGAGTTTTGAAATAAAGCATAAGCCGATGTTAGAACGATTGAAGTATGATAGAGAGCGGGTGGCAAATGAATTAATGGCAGAAGTAAGTGATACTGAAGGGCGAGAAAAAGCGGATACTCTTACGAAAATTGCTGTTGCAAAAGTGTTGTAAAATATTAGTTGATAATTGAAAAAGGAGAGCTAATAAATAATCTGTAAATGAAAGGATGGAGTTGATAAGATGAATGCATCTTTTTATAACGAAATCAAAAAAATTTTAATCTCGGCGAGAAATAAAGTTTATCAAACAGCCAATTTTGCAATGGTTGAAGCCTACTGGAATATAGGAAAATCAATCATTGAAGAACAGGGTGGCAATGAAAAGGCGGAGTATGGTACAGGTTTGTTAAAAGAGTTGTCAAAGCAAATGACGCAGGATTTTGGCAAAGGATTTACCGTTGCCAATTTGAAAAATATGCGGCAGTTTTATTTGACATTTCCAAATGGCTACGCACTGCGTAGCGAATTAAGTTGGACGCATTATCGGCTCTTGATGCGAGTGGAGAATGAAAATGCACGAGAATTTTATATGCAGGAAGCTGTAAAATCCCAATGGAGTACCAGACAACTTGAGCGTCAGATAAATTCTTTCTTTTATGAAAGGCTATTGTCCAGTAAAAATAAAGAGCAAGTTGCAGAGGAAATACAGACATTAGAACCGTCGAAAAAACCAGAAGATGTCATCCGCGACCCATATGTGTTGGAGTTTCTTGGACTGAAATCTAATGATGATTTTTATGAAAGCGATTTAGAACAAGCGTTAATTACACATTTGCAGAAATTTCTCTTGGAACTTGGTAGAGGGTTTTCATTTGTCGCAAGGCAGAAAAGAATAACCTTTGATGGACGTCATTTTAGAATTGACCTTGTATTTTATAATTATATTTTAAAATGTTTTGTTCTGATAGATTTAAAAGTTGGGGACTTAACACATCAGGACTTAGGGCAAATGCAGATGTATGTTCATTATTATGAGCGGGAACTTATGAATGAAGGAGACAATCCGCCGATTGGTATCGTATTGTGTGCAGATAAAAGTGAGTCTGTAGTTAAGTATACGTTACCTGAAAATGAAACACAGATTTTTGCTTCAAAATACAAATTGTATTTACCAAGCGAGGAAGAATTGCTGCGTGAATTAAAACAGGAATATCAAGCATTGGAATCTATTAAGGCATTGGAGGAAAATAGTGGTAGTGAAGATTAGATTTTGCATCAAGGTGGTGCAAAATTTATATCAGTTATGTATTTGTGGGAAAGGGGATGCATGAACAGTATTCGTACTGTAGAAATATTGCTTATATTTCCGAGATTTTGTGGGGATATGTTTTAATTTGATACTCACGTCGAGACGGTTGTACTGCTTTCCCACAAAAAGCCAGACGGACATATCAACGTAA
>UMHZ01067707.1_pt1 | contig 12471 bp, 8 predicted proteins | sample 1965671 | NCBI WGS metagenome assembly UMHZ01 (sample SAMEA4836111, study PRJEB28245) | human gut metagenome | biome: gut microbiome; material: fecal sample | place: Denmark | collected 2008 | reverse complement strand
AAATCGCATTTTTATTGATATTTACGGTTTACAAGATGAACTTACACCAGAGGTGGAAGATAAAGATGTTACAGTCCGCAAAACAGACTTACAGCGTGATATAAAAAGTTTGGTATCATATGCCGTTGGCTGTATGTTTGGACGCTACTCCATTTATGAAGATGGATTAATGTATGCTGGTGGCATGTGGGATTACAGTAAGTATAAGGATGCAGCATGGAGAGCGGAAGGAAGACCGGATGTATCTGATTTTTATACAAAACTTCATTATATGCCAGATTTTGATAATATTATTCCAATTACAGACGAAGAATATTTTACAGATGATATTGTTGGACTATTTGAAGATTTTATAAAAACGGTGTATGGAAAAGATACATTGGAAACAAACCTTGATTTCATAGCAAAAGCACTTGGTAACAAAGGTAATACAAGCAGAGAAGTAATCAGAAATTATTTTTTAAATAATTTCTTTAAGGATCATTGTAATACTTATTCTGTTACGGGTTCCGGTAAGCGCCCTATCTACTGGCTTTTTGATAGTGGTAAGCAGAATGGATTTAAAGCACTTATCTATATGCACCGATATGATGCTGACACAGTAGGCAGAGTGAGAACAGATTATCTTCATAAGGCACAGAAGTATGTGGAAAATGCAATGCAGAGTGCACAATATACGATTGATAATGCTAAATCTGCAGCAGAAAAATCAAAAGCTACAAAAGCAGTAACAAAGTACACAAAGCAGCTTGCAGAGATGAAGATATATGATGAAGCCATTGCTCATGTTGCTAATCAGAGGATAGAGATTGATCTGGATGATGGCGTAAAGGTAAATTATGCAAAATTCCAGGGTGTGGAAGTCGCTCAGGAAGGTAAGAAAACATTGAAAGTCGATTTGTTGGCTAAAATATAAGATAGATGCTTTTGCTTTTTATTAAGAAAGAGGTTTTTTTATATGACATTGCAAGAACGAGATTACACATTATTTTTGAACGACGAAGAGCGAGAAGCTTTTGAATTAGAAGAAAAAATAGAAAAGCGAAAAGGTGTGAAAAATCATAGGGAATTTCCACGATTTTCACACCCAGATGAATCAGTAAGAGAGTTTATTTGGCATAGAAGATCATTGTTTCCGAATAATTACTTGCATTTATTGGAGTACAAAAAACTTAATTTTAATGATGAAGCAGAGCAATATCATGATGTGATTTATAAGGCTAAGAATGAGCAGGAAATACAACAGTATATAAAACAGAATCGTAAATGGTTTATTCCAGGTTCGATATTTCTTGATTATAATTTTGGACACCATGATGCGTATTTATTTCCAGAACAGAAATTGGGAAATGAATATGCAGTAGATTATATGTTATTGGGAAAAAATTCTGATGGATATAGTATTGTATTAGTTGAATTTGAAAAATCAGATACACCATATTGCCGTTCTACAGCTAATATTGAAAGCGAAAGCGTGAAAGAGGGACTTGCTCAGATTAAAGACTGGCAAAGGTGGATGCTTAAAAATCAAGATTATTTTATGAGAAACATAGGATTAACTCAGAAAGGAATTGATATACCAATATTCCGTATTTTTTATTATTTGGTAGTTAGTAGAAGAGATTATATGAATGATATAGCTCATGATATGAGAAGTCAGACAATGTATGATATGCGCAATCTTAAAATAGTTACTTTTGATAGATTGGAAGAAAATGTTAGGAAGCTGGCAAATAATCATTCATGGTAGGGTGTGACAAGAAAATTGAAAATAGTAATATCTATACGGAATGGCAGGCAAATGAATTTTTGTGGATATCATTGAAAGTGCAATACGATTCTTCATTTTCGTATGAATGGGCGATTGAAAAACTAATGTATAGCATTTGAAAATGATAAGAAAGATTTTGAAAGCATTGGGAAATAAAGACTATGAAGATAGGAGGGAAAGCTAGCGGTATGATGATAAAGAAGTTATTAATTAAGAATTATAAATCAATTGAAGAAGTAGTAATTGAAATGCAATCTGATGTTAATATATTTGTAGGTGAAAATGATTCTGGTAAAAGTACGATTTTAGAAGCAATTTCTATTGTATCAACGGGAAATTTGAATGGAAGATCTTTTGAAAAGCAAATTAAAGCAAATTTATTTAACCAAAAGACAAGAGAAAAATATATTGCCTCATTGAAAAGTAAAAAACAGATACAACCGCCTACCGTTATTATAGAGGCATATTTGGATATAGAAGATGCGGCGTTTACGGGGACTAACAATGAATTGAGAGAAGACTGTGCCGGAATTAGAATGGAATTAGCATTTAATTCGGAATATTCTGATGTCTATAAACAGATGTTAAAAGATGAAGAAATCTATGATATTCCGGTAGAATTTTATACAGTTAGCTACCATTATTTTAAGGGAACACCAGTTGTTTATCGGTATGCTCCAGTAAAAGGAACCTTTATTGATACAACAAGAAAAGATTATTCGTATGTTATGGATAAATTTGTGGCAAGCAGTATTGCAACATATTTAACAGCAAAAGAACAAACTGATTTAAGTACAGCATATAGAAAAAGTCGTCATACATTTCAAGAAAATGAGGTTGTAAAACAATTGAATCTTGCAATGAAGGATAATGTAAAAGTGAATGAAAGAAGTGTGGCTGTTGATTTAAGAGAAGATAATATTGATGAATGGAAACACCAAATGTCAATTATGGTTGAAAGTATTCCATTTGAAAATATAGGATTTGGAACACAGAATTCAATAAAAATTGAATTGGCAATTAAAAATTCTAAAGAACAATTGAATTTGATTATGATGGAAGAACCGGAAAATAATCTTTCATATACGAATATGACAAGACTTATAGACCATATTACACAGAGCGAAGGAAAACAGATATTTATATCTACTCATAGTAGTTATATTGCTAATAAGCTTAACTTGGGGAATATTTTTCTTTTATATAATGGCAAAATTAAATCAATGAGTGAGTTACCAGAAGATACCAAAAGATATTTTAAGAAACTTCCAGGTTATGATACACTTCGGGTTGTTTTGGCAGAAAAAGTTATTCTGGTAGAAGGACCAACAGATGAATTAATTATACAGAGAGCATATTTGGATAAATACGGAAAACTTCCTATGGAAGATGGAATTGATGTGATTGTTGTAGATTCATTAGCATTTAAGCGTTATTGTGACATTTCGGTGCTGTTAAAGAAAAAAATAGTCATAGTGACAGATAATGATGGAGATATTCAAAAAAATATTAATGATAAGTACTCGGAATATTTAGATAAGACTAATCTAGTTTTTATATATGAAAAAAATGAAATGCTTAATACGATAGAACCAAGCGTTTTGGAAGTAAATTGCAAAATGGGTAATCCAACGGAAATTTTTAAGGAAGTTATATCGAAGAATGGTTCTATGAAAAATAAAAATAAACAAGAAGTATTGAGTTTTATGACAAAGAATAAAGCTGAATGGGCACTTCGTGTGCTAGATAGCGAAGAGAAGATAAATTATCCGGAGTATATAAAAGATGCAATCAAACAATATAATCAGAGTTGAAGCCGCAGGTGCAGGAAAAACATATAATATATGTAAAGAAGCATTAGAGAGAGCCGCTAATACAGAGTCGAACAAAAGAGTACTATTATTGTCATATACTAATAAAGGAGTCGTGGCAATAAAGGATGAAGTTTGCAAGCAAAATATGGGAGTAATAGATTCTAAAATCGATATAATGACTTGGTATAGTTTTATATTAAATGAATTAGTTAAACCTTATCAGAATGTTATTTTTGGAATTAACGAGATTAAATCAATAGACTTTACAGATGCGTATGGTAAAGTTAATTATGGGAAAACTGGTACAAGAGGACGATATATTACATCAAATGGTGATGTTAAGTCTAAAGAGATAGCAGAATTGGTGTTACAAATTAACAAAAAGAGTCAGGGAAATGTCATGAATCGATTAAGTAGAGTGTATTCTCGTATTTTCATCGATGAAGTTCAAGATATGGCAGGATATGATTTGGATATTATTGCAACTTTGATGTCTTCGGATATAGAAGTTATTTGTGTTGGCGATAATAAGCAAGCAACATTTAAGACTAATAATTCTATAAGGAATAAAAGTAAATCAGGAACGAAAATCTGGGATTTCTTTCAAAAGTTAATTTCAGAAGATGTTGTAGAAGTACAAAAGAATTTGACTAGTCGAAGATTTAATCAGCAAATTTGTTCTTTTGCAAACAGGGTTTATCCGAATGAAAATAATATTAGTACATCAATGAACGAAAAAACGGATCACGATGGAGTAATTCTTTTAAATAAGAATGATGTACAAAAATATTACAACTACTATAGACCTATAGTATTAAAATACGATAAAAAAACATCAACGGACTGCTATCAGTCTTTAAATTTTGGCGAATGTAAAGGGATGACATTTGAGAGAGTTTTAATTTATCCGAATGGTCCCTTTAAAGATTTTTTGTTAAAGGGAAAGGCATTGAAAACGCCACAGAAATATTATGTTGCAGCCACTAGGGCAAAATATAGTATAGCATTTGTGATGGATACTTTACCACAAAAAGTTGAGTGGTTAAAAAGAGAAGAAATATATTTAGAAAATGAAAAAATAGAAGTATTAAGATATTTATGTTTATAATGAAATGGTGAGGGTGAAATATAAATGAAATTAAAAAAAATAAGAATCACAAATTATAGATGTTTCAAAGAAGCAGATATTGATTTCGATAATCATACAACATTAATTGTCGGAAAGAATGGAGCAGGTAAGACTGCAATATTAGATGCAGTTGCAGTTGCAGTCAGTACATTTTTACTTGGAATTGATGGTGGAGTTAGCAGAAGCATTTCAAAAGATGATGCCAGATATGAGTTCCATGATCTTGATGGTACAGTTGATCCGCAGCATCAGTTTCCCGTAAGTATTGAAAGTACAGGCGACTGTCTGGACAATCATGATGTGAAATGGGTGCGTTCTCTTAATTCTGAAAGTGGAAATACAACAGTTAAAGAAGCAAAAGAATTAACTAATATATCAAAGGATGTACAAAAGAGAATTATGACAGGAGACAAGTCATTAATTCTTCCGTTGATATCTTATTATGGTACAGGTCGTTTATATGCACAGAAGAAAGAAAAGAAAAATATAAAATCACTGACTGAATTTAAACGTCAGGTTGGTTATGTGGATTGTATGGTAGCGGAGTCCAATGAAAAGCTGATGCTTAATTGGTTTCAGATTCAGACATTAAAAAGTCTTCAAAAGCAGCAACGGACAGGTAAGGTGGAAAAGCCTTTATTGTTGAGGACAGTTGAAGCAGCTATTTGCAAATGTTTTGAAAGAATTAGCAGCTCAAAAAATGCCAGCATCGTATTTGATCTTGATACACATAGATTGGTTTTGGATTTTGAGAGTGTAGATGGCAGTTTACAGAAATTTGCAATGGATGAAATGAGTGATGGTTATAAAAATACACTCAGCATGATTGGAGATATTGCATATCGTATGGCTGTATTAAATCCAATGCTTGGAGATAAGGTGTTAGAAGAGACATCTGGAGTTGTCGTGATTGATGAGATAGACTTACATTTGCATCCAAAGTGGCAGCAGACAATTATAAGCGATTTAAATACTATTTTCCCAAAAATACAATTTATTGTCAGCTCACACGCACCGGCAGTAATTAATTCAGTTAGAAAAGAACAAATTCGCATTTTGGACAATGGAGAAGCAAGAAAGTTAATAGATAAAATGATAAATGCGGATTTGATAGAAAAAATGGGAGAAGGAAACAAGACGATTTATAAAATTAAAGAATAGATTACTGGTCACTTGAGATGAAAGAGCGACTGGTAGGTGGTCACTTTTAAAATAAAATGACCATTAAGTGACCAGTAGATGGTCAATGGTGTTCATTGAGTGACCACCATTACCAATATCAAATGGATTAGAAGGTGAAATATGGATTTACAGAACATACAGGAACAATTAAATACAGAATTTGCCAAGTCAGATACAAGAATCATATTTTGGTTTGATGATAAGGGTGAATACGAGGATGAGGTATCGGAACTGCAGCTTGGTGATGTAAAGCTGCATATTCTTGATGGTTTAAACTGGTTTTATTCTAAGTATTTATTGAATGAAGCAGATACAGAGAGTAAATATCTTGTTTATGCAGCATTTGCAAAGCCAAGTGATGCCAAAAATCCTCTTGCAGATATGTATTATTACTCAATACATTATTATACAGACAGAGTGTCACAGATGTCTCAGGAGATTGGTATTGATAATCGTTTTAAGGAGCATTTGTCGCAGTATGGAAATTTCTGGAAAAATAAGCATCGTATTGAGAAGTTTAAGGAACTTGGAATTGACTATTACAATGCACAGACTATTGATATTGGTTTGATTGCCGTGCTTACAGATGTGAAAACTCCGAATTTTGAGGAGGCCGTTAAACAGATGATGCTAGGTGACAGTGGAAAATATTTTAAGGCATTGGCTGATAATGGATTGACTGATAAATTCTGGGAGCTTTGTGAAAAATTCTTCGGTTATAAGTCTGAAAAGCCAAACATAGATGATTTGTCTGCTTGTATGATATTAACTTATGCGTCGTCTACATTAAAGTCTGCTGTTCCGGAAACAATGAGGTCTTATATACTTAAGAAGCGTAATGATGTTGTGATTTTTATCCGTAATATCATGGACAATGTGAATTATCAGGATGCCTATGACAAACTGGTAGAAAGAATAGATAAGTCATTACATTTTGTGGCAAAAATACAGGGTGGACTAAAGAAAGATGTGGAAAATAAAAAGGACAGTTCTCTCCAAGTGTCTGACATATTTGCCTGTGATGCGTTTGCCGGGTTAGATGACATTATTATTGATTGGGCATTGGAACAGCTAAATGATGAGATTTTAGATGCACAGATTGACGGACTGAGTATTGCCAAGGCAGCAGACCAGAGAATATCTAAGGCATATCACTATAGTGACAGATACAAGAATGAATATACAACTATCAAGTATGCATATTTGATGATGAAGTCTATATCACTTATGGAGTTGTCAAGTGATATTAAGTCATTAGCTGCAAATTACCAGAAAGAATACTACCTGATAGATTCGTATTACAGATGGTTTTATAATGCATATGATCAGATTGAAGATAACACCAAATTCTCTGATATAAGACAGAAGATAGAGAATATTTATGCGAATATATACTTGCAGAAGATAACATCAAAGTGGAATGAGAATTTCACAAATGAGTTAATGAATACTATTGATTTGCCTAAGCAGGAAGATTTTTACAAGCATTATATTAGAGGCTACGATGGAAAGCAGAGAGTTATTGTAATTATCTCGGATGCTTTCAGGTATGAGTGTGCAAAGGAACTTTTTGGCAGACTGGAATTGGATGAGAAGTGTACACCAAAGATGGAATGTATGCTTAGCTGTCTGCCTTCTGTGACATCGGTTGGAATGGCAAGCCTGCTCCCACATAAAGATATGCAGGTAGATGGCTGCATGAATGTGACTGTTGATGGACAGGGATGTGCAGGCATGGAGCAGAGAGATAAGATATTGAAATCTTATAATGAAAATAATGTGGCTTTATCATTTGATGAAGTTGCAAATGCAAATCAGGCTCGAATCAGAGAATTGATTCAGGGCAGGAATATCGTGTATATTTATCACAATCAGGTGGATGCAAGAGGAGACAAGCCTGCAAGTGAAAATGAGGTATTTAACGCTTGTGCTGAGGCTATAGAAGAGATACATAAGTTGGTTAGAAAGCTGACAATATATGTATCTGCACCGAAGTTTTTCATAACAGCAGATCATGGCTTTATATATAAAAGAGACAGATTACAGGAGTTTGATAAGGTTGCATATCCGAAGGATAAATGCTTATATACCAACAAGAGATTTATTATTACAGAAGATGCAGTAAATGAACATGGAATCATGGCAAGAACAATGCCATACTTCAGTGAACTATATGTAGATATTCCGGTAGGAGCAGATATATTCAAAGTTTCAGGAGGTGGACAGAATTATGTACATGGCGGTACATCTCTGCAGGAGATGATAGTTCCGGTAATTGAACTTACAACAAATACCAGAGGTGTGGCATACGATTATGTGGATGTTGTCCTTACATCTGTTACCCGTAAGGTGACGAATCTTATCACATATTTTGATTTTATTCAGACAGAGAAAGTTACAGACACTATGAAAGCTAGAAGTATAGTGGCTTACTTTACTACGGAGGATGGAGAAAAGATTTCATTTGATGTGCCGATGATTGCTAATAGCAGAGAAGATGCACCGGAGAAGAGAACTTTCCATGAGAAGTTTACTTTGAAATCAAGAGAATATAAATACGGTGATAAGTATTATCTTGTATTGGCAGATGCTAGTGATGAGAAGAATATTTTACAGCAGTATGAGTTTATGATTGATATTGCATTTGTGGATGATTTTGGCAGAGTATAAAAAACATAATCCTTGTATCACTTTTTACAATACAAACAATATAAAAAAGAATAATATGTTTATTGTAAATGTAAGAAATGCAAGGATGAACTGTTACTTGTAAACAAAAAGTAAGACTAACAATACTTGTAAAAATTTTACAATTATGGTATTATCAATACATGACAAAGGTGTCAACGGTTAAATTCCGTTGGCACTTTTTTGTTTTATTATGGCATAATTACTGAAAACAGCGGTAATGCATATATAATATAAACTAAATTTATTCCTTTGCCATGTATTGTGAAAGTTGGATAGTGTTTATACTACAGTTATGAACAGTAATGGAAGCGGAGGGATAAAACATGAGTGCAAAAATTGATTTTATTTATTTAAGTGAACCGGACATGATAAAAGCCGGTGTAAAAGATATGGGTAAATGCGTGGAAGTTATGGAGGACATGATGGTTACTTTGAACAAAGGTGATTATGTCATGGGAGGTGAAAATCATAACTCACACGGATGTATGGTGACTTTTCCTGATAATCCGGAGTTTGAAGGGATGCCAAAGAATGGTGAGGACAGAAGATTTATGGCAATGCCTGCATATCTTGGCGGCAGCTTTCAGATGGCAGGAATGAAATGGTATGGTTCAAATATCGAGAATAAAAAGAAAGGACTGCCGCGTTCCATTCTTATGATGATGCTTAATGATAAGGATACAGGTGCTCCACTTGCACTTATGTCCGCTAATCTGTTAAGTGCATACAGAACAGGTGCCATTCCGGGAGTCGGAGCAAAATACCTTGCGAGAAAAGATTCAACAACAGTTGCAATAGTCGGACCGGGTGTTATGGGAAAAACAGCACTTGCAGCATTTATGAGTGTATGTCCTAAGATTGATACGGTAAAGATTAAAGGTCGTGGAAAAAAATCGATAGACTCATTTGTTGAATATGTAAAGAAAGAATTTCCACAGGTAACAACGATAAAAGTATGCGAGACTATGGAAGAAGCTATCAGGGACAGTGACATAATAAACACAGCAACATCCGTAGGTGATAAGGAAAGTCTTTTCCCATACATAGATGAGAAATGGATAAAAGAGGGTGCACTTATCTGTATGCCGTCAGCAGCAAGATTTGATGAAGAATTTTATCTTGACGAAAACACAAAGCTGGTGGTTGACAATTATAAACTTTATGAGGCATGGGCGGATGAATATCCATATCCTAGTTATGACCCGGTACAGGTGGTCGGAGCAAAATTTATGGATCTGCTGCATGACAAAAAGATAACAAGAGAAGAAATTATAGATATAGCAGATGTTATCACAAAGAAGGTTTCGGGAAGGGATAATGATAAGCAGAGGATAATCTATTCAGTAGGCGGTATGCCGGTTGAGGACATAGCATGGGGCGAGACTGTTTATAAAAATGCCTTAAAGCTTGGAATAGGAGTGAAACTTCATTTGTGGGATGAACCTGAACTTCATTGATTGTGAGAATGTCTGCAGGAATGGAGATTACTATGAAGCAGACAGATATTATAAATCCTTTTCAGCCGTACATGACTTTGGAGATGGATGGTTACAGCCAGATTAACAGAACTGATTACGGAATTTCACACTTTTATGAATTTACGATTCATGATGAGAAAAAACACTGTATTAAAGCCGTTCCTGATGCGAGCATAGATTTGCTTTTCAATATAGGCGAAAACAAAGTTTCTACATATATCAGCGGGACGGTGTTCGGTGTAAAGAAGTGGGAACTGGGTACTCAGGACGATTGTTTTGGTGTGAGGTTTCAGCCGGGACAGGGAATACTTCCAAAAGATATTACAATGGAAATGATAGTTAATGATGACATTGAAATAGATGGAGATATTTTTGGGAAAAATCTTACGGAGAAAATTGCATTGGCAAAGACCATGAGTGAGAGAATAGACATATTCAAAAAGGCATATGAAGATATGGTTTTAGGAAGAAATTCTCTTTCAGATAAGGAAAAGATAAATGAATATCTCGTAAACAGAATAAGCAGGACAAAAGGCATGATAACAATGCGGCAGCTTGAGGATGAGACTAACTATTCAGCCTGTTATCTGAGAAGAATATTTAAGAGTTTTCACGGGATTTCACCAAAGCAGTTTGCTCAGTATATCAGGTTTCAAAATCTCCTGATGCAGGCAGACAAAGAGGGTGTCAGGTATGAACAGGTGGCACTTGATTGTGGGTATTACGATGAACCGCATATGATGAAAGAATTTAAAAAATATTCAGGTGTTACTTTAGAGCAATACAGAAAAATGATAAATACTAACAAAAGAGTGAAAAATTAAAATTTATAAGTTGTAAAGGAGAGTAAGACTATGGGAATATCTAAAATAGAAGTAATAACGGGAATGTCGAAACTTACAAATCTTATTAGCGAGTTGAGCAAAGTAGGTGTGCGTGGTGTGACTGTCATGCAGGTGCTTGGCTGCGGCATTGAGCTTGGGACAAAAGAGTATGAAGTTGAATTAAATGAAGTCATGGAACTTTTGCCAAAACAGCAGATAAATATTGTAGTTGAGGATGATAAGATAGATAAGATACTCGACCTTGTCAAAAAAGAACTCTATACAGGTCATATCGGTGATGGAAAAATCTTTGTCTATGGAATCGATAATGTAATAAGAGTGCGTACCGGAGACGAGGGTGTGGAGGCTCTATAATAGAAAGGACTTGCTTATGAATAAAAAGAAATTAGGACTTGCAAATGTAGTTTCCATTTCTGTCGGCCTTGTTGTTGCTACAAGCTGCCTTGTATCATTAGGTGAGGGGTCGGGAACAATTGGAGTTACATTTATTTTCGCAATGGCGATAGCAATGCTGTTAAATATGACAACAGTTGCATCATTATCAGAGTTAAATGCACTGATGCCAAATACTACAGGAGGACTTGCACAATATACACTTGCGGCGATAGGACCACTGCCTACGCTTGTATCGATGGTGGGCGGTTACATAATATGCAATACAATGTCATGCGGTGTTGAGGCTTCGATTTTTTCATTTTCACTTGCGGATACGATAGGTGGAAATATACCCAGCATAGTTTACACTTTTATAATGACATTTATAATTCTTCTTGCAAACCTGCGTGGAGTTGATATGTTTGCAAAAATTCAGGATATTGTTGCATTTTTGCTTGTAGGTTCGCTTGTCGTTATGGGATTTATCGGAATGATAGGTGCAGGTATGGGAGCGAAAGTAGACCAGCCGTTTGTACTTGAAGCTGATTTTAAAGGTATAGCATCTATGACGGCAGTTGCATTTTGGCTTTTTATCGGAGCAGAGTATGCTATTCCGATTTCTAAAGAAGTAAAAAATGCAAAGAGAAATGTACCTCTTGGAATGATGATAGGACTTTTCCTTATCTTCATAATGCAGTCGGTTATGGTACTTGGATTTCACAATTATGTTGAATGGGGAAAACTTGCTGATTCAGCAGCACCACATCTTCTTTACGGATATGCCATCCTTGGAAAATTCGGTAAGATATGGATGATGTTGGTTGGAGCACTTGCAGTAATAAGCACGCAGAATTCTACAGTAAATTCACTTGCCGTTATATGTCAGGGCATGGCAAAAATGAACATGATGCCAAAGATATTTGCAAAGACAAATAAATATAAGGTTCCATGGTTTGGTCAGGTATTTGTAAGTGCGGCAATATTTTTATTTGCATTTGTCAGCAACAATTCAGCCGACATGATAGATTTCCTTATACTTGCCGGCTCAGTAATATGGATGGTTTCGTATATTCTTGCACATATTGATGTACTTGTATTTAGAAAGAGACTGCCAAAAGCACCGAGAAACTTTAAAGTTCCGGGCGGATGGACATTGCCGGTAATAGGAATTTTAGGAACGGCGTAT
>UMHZ01017652.1_pt1 | contig 12843 bp, 10 predicted proteins | sample 1965671 | NCBI WGS metagenome assembly UMHZ01 (sample SAMEA4836111, study PRJEB28245) | human gut metagenome | biome: gut microbiome; material: fecal sample | place: Denmark | collected 2008 | reverse complement strand
CGGTGATTGCCACCACCTCGCCGGGGCGGGCGGAAAAGGACAGATCCCGGAACACGGGAGCTCCTTTGCGGAAGCTGCAGGTTAAGCCCTCCACAGACAGCCCTTCTTCGCTGCCGGCCGATTTCACAGAGGGGAGCGTGCATACCGCTGGGGTCAGAGTACGCAGCCCCAGGGCCTCCCGCTCCGAGTCTGGCAGGCTGCGAAACTGTTCCCCGGTGAAGATGCGCTCCAACACGCCATCCCGAAGGTAAAACGCCCGGTCAATGAGATCGGTGAGAAAGTACAGACGATGCTCCGCCACCACGATTGTGCAGCCCTGCCGCTTCAAAGCGGCGATCTGGTCGTGGAGCCGGGCAATGGCCTCCCGGTCCAGATTGGCTGTCGGCTCGTCCAGCACATAGATTTCGGGGCCCATGGCATAGACGGAGCCAAAAGCCAGAAGCTGCTTCTGCCCACCGGACAGAGAAAAGATGTTTTTTCCCCGCAGGTCCTGGAGATGCAGCGTTTCTGCGACCCGCTCCACGCGGCGGCGGATCTCTTCCGGCGGACGGCCCTCATTTTCCAGCCCAAAGGCCAATTCGCTGTCGGTGTCCAGATTAAAAAACTGGGACTTTGGATTTTGAAACACAGAGCCTACCCGCTGGGCCAGTTCATACATGGGGGTTTCCCGCGGCACAAGCCCGTTTACCATCACCTGTCCCTCCAGACGGCATCCGGGAGTAAAAGCCGGGATCAGGCCGTTGATCAGCTTCGTCACTGTGGTCTTTCCGCAGCCGGAGGCCCCGCACAGCAGGACGCACTCTCCGCGGGCAACAGTGGCGCTGACATGGGAAAGCGTTTCCTGTTTTTCTCCATAGCCAAAGGAAACCTGTTCCAAACCTATCATTGTCACTCCCCCTTATTGTACCACAAATGAGCCTATCAGCAAGGCCAGGACCAACAGCATCCCCGTCAGGTCTGCTGGCATTAGACGCAGGGACACGGCGCTGGTCTTCCGGGCTGGATTTTCGATTCCGCGGGTCACAGCCGCTGCGGAGAGCTCCTCCGCCGTCTCTGTAGCGGACACCATGAGGGGCATCACCGTACACTCCAAGCGGCTGAGTCCCCGGATATTCCGCAGCTTCATTGCGTCCCGGATGTGGCCGATCTCCTCCCGGATAGCGGGGAAGTACCGCAATGTCACGGATATAGCCACGATCAGCTTCTGGGGAATATGTAACTGCCGCAGCCCTACGATCAGGTAGCGCAGAGGAGTGCATTTCAACATCAGCGTTCCAGTCATCAGGCAGGGGAACATCCGGCGGGTATAGGTGGCAAAGATGGTAAAACTGGTGGCGATGATCATGGGCGACGCCGGCAGGATCACCTGTTGAAAGACCAGCAGGGCGCAATAGCCAACAGCCCATTTGACTGCCATTGTAAATCTTCTGTGGACGATCATCAGTGCCAGCAGCAGGGCGATCAGCGCCAGTTCCACCCACAGAGTATGGTCGCTGAACGCGATGATATTGGCGGCGATCAGAATCCACAGTCCGGCTCTCGGGTCAAAGATCGATTTCTTCCCGTTCCCCATCTTACACCAGGCCAGCCTTTTCAAAGTGCTTGCGGAACATGGCGCGGGCAAGGATGCCGCCGATGACCGCTCCAACAACAGGAGCCAGGAACAGAACGATCAGCATCCCATTGGAGGAAAGGGCCGCCAGAGTGTTCACATAGTCCGCCGGCATCCCCTGTTCTGTGATCTGCCGCAGGAAGTCCTCCCGCATCAGCCAGATCGGGAGCGGAGAGCCTACCATGCCCACAGAGAACAGCACAAAGGATACCAGGTTGCCGGCCATGCTCCGGTAGTGGGTGATGACACGGGTAATTTCAGCCAAGCCGCAGGCCAGAACGAAGGATACCAGAATCACAACGGTGAATTGCCCGGTGACATAGTAAATGAGGCCCGTGATGAGTCCCATCAGTAGGACGGAGCCCACCTTCTGCACCTTGGCGCACATCATGAGATATGGAATGCCGGTAAACAGAGCGATAAAGCCCGGCATCAAGATCCACAGCAGCGGGTGCAGCCCGCCCAGAAGCATAAAGGCAAAGTTGATGACAAAGTAAATGGCGGAGAAAATCCCCACGGTAATGACATCCTTGCCGCTCATCCCGCGGCCCGTGACTGGTTCAGACATAATGTTCTCTCCTTTTTTGGTTAGATTATGCTAACTTCGTTCGTGAAAAATAGGACGCCATGCGCCCATCTCACATGATGTATTTTACCGAGGGCTTTCCTGCCTGTCTATTCCGTTTAGACGACTTTATTCCGTTTGGTTGGAATTATTGATGTTTTCCTATCCGCACAAATCGAAAACGGCCCTTGCTATAAAACAAAGACCGTTTTCTTGTTCCCTTACTTTTCAAAGCGATAACCATATCCGTGTACAGTTTGAATCGCATTGATATTTAGCTTTTTTCGTATCTTGTAGATCCGGCTGGTGACGCTTTCGAGGCCGGAGGCAAAATCATCGGACATTGCATACTGGTAAAGCTGCTCCCGGGTAAAGGTCCAGCCAGGGTGTAAGGCCAGATAATATAAAATGTTGAACTCCATTGTAGTCAACTCCACAACTTGTTCATTTACATAGACCCTGCGTTGGTTTGGGTCAATACGCAAATTCCCGTATTGCAGAACAGCCATCCCAATCAACAGCCTCACCTCCCACGACTATTTCTTTTTGCCCATACTCTGCTTCAGATGCTGAAAGCTATTCTCGCTGATTACATGCTCCATGCGGCAGGCGTCCTGTTCCGCTGTTTTTGGATCGACGCCTGCCTCTGTCAACAAGCGGGTAAAGAAACAGTGTTTTTCATAGGTCTGCTCGGCTACCTCCCGGCCTACATCGGTCAGGCGGAGAAAGAAGTCCTCGTCCATGGTAAGAAAACCGCCCGCCTTCAAGGTAGCTACCGCATGGCACACGCTGGGCTTGGATACCCCCATGTGCCGGGCCACATCTACGGAGCGCACCATCCCTCTTTCCTTTTGGAGTACCAACACGGCCTCCAGATAATCCTCGCCCGACGCATGGAGTTTTTTCATCGACGCAACCTCTCATTTATACAGTGATTTTCTGTTCTGCGTTCCACATGGCCGCATACTTGCCGTTCATAGCCAGCAGCTCCTCGTGGGTGCCGGACTCCTTGATTGTTCCGTCCGCCACTACCAGGATCTGATCCGCGTTCTTGACGATGGAAAGGGTATGGGCAATCATCACCACGGTCTTTTTCGCCTTGAGCAGATTGGCAATGGCCTGCTTGACCGCCAGTTCGTTCTCAATATCCAAGGATGCCGTGGCCTCGTCCAGCAGTAGGATAGGACTGTTTTTCAGAATGGCACGGGCGATGGACAACCGCTGGCGCTCCCCACCGGAGAGCAGATTACCGTTCTCGCCGGTAGGGGTATCGTAGCCCTTTTCCATCCTGCGGATAAATCCGTCACAGTTGGCCTCCCGGCAGGCTGCCTCAATCTCAGCGTCTGATGCGCCGGGGCGGGCGTGGCGGATGTTGTCTCGGATGGTGTCGTCAAAGAGGAACACATCCTGATCTACCATGGAAACCTGCTCCAGCACGCGCTCCGCCGCCACATGATTGATGGGCTTCCCTCCGATGGAGATGACACCGCCGGCCGGCTCATAATATTTTGCAATCAAATTCAGGATGGTGGATTTGCCGGAACCGGAATCGCCCACAATGGCGGTCAGTTTCTGATCCGGCACCGTAAAGGACGCCTGCTTCAGCACCGGCTCTCCGGGAACATAGGCAAAGTCCACATGGTCAAAGACAATCTCATGGGTAGCGGGCCGCAGCGCCTCCATACTGCCGCTTTCCTCCGGCTCATCCATCACGCCCAAGATTTTTCCTTTGGAGATCATCAGGTTTTTGTAACTGGTGAGGTCCACAAAAATGGCGTTGGCAAGTTTGGAACAGAACAGCGGCAACATGCAGACCAGCAGATAGGAAACCGTGTCGATGGCCCCGGCTGCCCACGGCGCGTAGGCGTTCCAGATGACCAGCGGGCAGGACAGCCAGATCAGGATGCCCAGCCCGGCTCCCACAGGGAGCACCTTGGCCTCATATACAAAGCTGATGCGGCAGAAGTCCCGCATGGCGCTGATGACCGTCTTGTTTTTCAATCCGCCCACGCCATAGGCCCGGAAGGTCTGGATGCCGGATACATACTCCACGATGCTGCTGACATTCTCCGCACAGATGTCATTCTTTTCCTTGCCGTACTTCTTCACCATACGGAAAGAAAGCCACAATCCGGGAATCAGCAGCAGATCCGCCGCCAGCAGGATCAGCCCGGCGGGGACATAGATCGTCATGACAAACACAATCAGCATGATGGACAAGGCAAAGTTTTTCGCCAGGTCCCCGATTTTGTGGGTCAGGATCTTTTCATAGTTATTGACATCGCTGGTGATGGTGTTGATGTAGTCGCCTGTCTGCCCCTGGGTAAACCGGGACAGGGGGATACGCTTGAGATGATCCCCCATAAACAGCCGGATATTTTGGCTGACTTCCGCGCCGCCGATCTGGGCTTTGGTGTAGCCATAGCTGTAAATCAGGATACGGAGCAGGAAGATGCCGGCAATCGCCCCGGTCAGCATCAGCACCCGGTTCAGGTCAAACTGCCCCGCCCACAAAAACTGCATGACCGAGTAAAGCAGCAGGAACAGGCTGCCGGAGAGCAGGCCCTCCAAAACAGTTCCCCCAACGCCAATGTAAAAATTTTTGTTCTTTTTCAAGACATCGTGTTCTCTCATTCTCCTCGCCCCCCTTCCAACTGATAGGTGATGTTCCGGGCCTTTTCGTAGTCCTCCCAGGCTTTCCGGTAGTAAGCGTTATCCCTGCGGACTTCCTCATGGGTGCCGGCGCAGGTGATGGTGTGGTCCTCCACCACTGCGACCCGCTCACACATCTTCAGGGCGCTCAGGCGGTGGGCAACCACAATGACGGTCTTGCCTTTACAAAGATTTTGGATGGCCCTGTCAATCTCCATCTGGTTTTCCGGGTCGGAGGCGCTGGTGGCCTCATCTAAAATCAGGATCGGGGCATTTTTCAAAATGGCGCGGGCAATGGCGATCCGCTGCTTCTCTCCGCCTGAAAACCGGGAGCCGAAGCTCCCCACCCTGGTATCGTAGCCATCCGGCAGAGACATGATGAAGTCGTCGATCTGGGCTTCCTTTGCGGCGGCCCTCACTTGTTCCAGACTGGCGCTGCTCCCCATGCGGATGTTCTCCAGTACACTGTCGCGGGTGAGGAAGGTCTTTTGAAATACGATAGCCACATTGCTCAAGATGGTGTCGTAGTCCAGCTCCTTGACATTTTTCCCGCCGATCAGCACCTCGCCCTCCTGCACATCATAGAAGCGGGAGATCAATTCGATAATGGTGCTCTTGCCGGCGCCGGACTGTCCCACCAGGGCCAGCCTCTCTCCGTCCCTGATCTTGAGATTGACGCCTTGCAGCACATCGGTTTTACCATCATAGGAAAACCGCACATTCCGCAGTTCAATATCATGGCATTGGGGGAAATCCGTGCCACCCTCATAGATGGGGACATCCAGAATCTCCTTCGCCTTGGTGACCGCGTTCAGCACATTGGCAAAATTGGTCCCCAGTTCCTGCAGCGGACGGATCTCCGTCAGGTACATGGACCCCACATAGAGGAACAGCAGGAACGCGCTGGCTGTCAGGGAGCCTTTCAGGAAAAACATCCCGCCCAGCGGCACCATGAGCAGCATTCCGCACTCAATGATGACCACGAAGGCCGCGTAGGGTGGTCCCATGCGGCGGGAGGTCTCGTTCCACATGGCGTTTTCCTCATGGATGGCGGAGGAGAATTTCCGGAAGGATTTGCTCCCCATGTTATATGCCTTGATGAGCTTCATGCCGCTGATATACTCGATCATGACTGAGTTCAGCGCGGTGATGGAACGGTTGGCCCGGTCCATCAGGTCATCCGTGTTGCGGAACATGACCGCCATCACCACGGCCGCCAGCACCAACGGCGCCAGGGAAATCAGAGCCAGCGGGATATTGACGGTCATTAGGTAGGCAAAAACCACCACCGGCCCCACCAGATAGCACACCAGATCCGGCAGGTTGTGGGCCAGAAACAGCTCCAGCTTCTCGATGTCCTCATTCAGCACGGTTTTGATGTCGCCGGTCCGCCGCTCGTTCAGCGCCCCCAGCGGCACCTTAGCCATGTGTTCCGCTACCATGCAGCGGACCTTGAACAGCGCGCCGTAGGCTCCCTTGTGGGATACCACTCCAGATGCCCCGAACAGCACAAAGCGGAGCACCACCGCCGCGGCCACAGCAGCCACGACCCGCACCACCAGTTCTTCGGTACAGGTCCCGCCAAAGGCGGCGTCCATCAGCCGGTAAATTTCAATATAGGGCACCACAATGCACAGGCCCCCGGCCATCGCCAGAAGCACGGCCAGGAACAGCCATACCTTTTGCTCCCCGGCCCAGTGGAGCAGCAGGGCCACACGATTGGTTTTCTTCTGTTTCATAGACTACCTCTCCTTTCCATCTGAATGGCCCAGGCCACCTTCTCTGTCTCCTTCGGAGCCATTCACCTTGACAGAGAACAGCTCTCTCAGCTTCGGGAGGGCGTCCATCACAACGGGTATATCATCGGGCATCTCGCCCTCGTCAAAATGCAGGACACGGGAGCAGGTACGGCAGACAAATTCAAAATCATGGGTGACAATGAAAATGACCTTTCCAAGCTCAGACAGCCGCCGGATCAGTCCCGCCACCTGGGTCATGCTGTCAAAGTCCAAGCCGCTGGTGGGCTCGTCGAACACCAGCAGGTCTTTTCCGCAGATCATGCTGACCGCTACGGCCACCCGCTGCTTCTGCCCGCCGGACAGCGTGTTGGGGTGGCGCTCCCGATAGGGAGCCAGTCCCAATTCCTCCAGAGTCGAGGCGGCCAAGGTCAAGTCCGGATTGCGGATGCCGAAAGAGCACTCCGCCTCCACACTCTCGGCAAATAATTCGTAGTTCACATCCTGCATCACCATGTAGGAGCGTTTCAGCCTGTTCTTCCGCTCCATTGCCTGTCCATCCCACAGAAACTGCCCCTCGCAGTCCTTGTGGAGTCCGCACAGGGCGCGGGAAAAGGTCGTTTTCCCGGCCCCGTTGTGGCCCACCACGCCGATTACCTCACCCTTTGCGGCGGCAAGGCTGATGCGGTGCAGGATCGTCCGCTTTTTATACCGGAGCGTGACATCCCGAAGCTCCAGGACAGGGGAAGATGCCGGCGGGTGGACTTGCGGAGGCCGCACCTCCGCTAAATCCGCCGCCCGCAATCCCATGCGTTCCCGGGCCTCCTTCGGCAATCTGCGGAACTCTTCCGGCGTAAAAATCTTCTCAATCCGGCCCTGCTCCAAGTACACGATCCGGTCCGCCAGATCCATCAGATAATAAAGCCGGTGCTCCGCGATCAGGATGGTCTTGCCCTGCTTTTGAAGCAACCGCAAATGGCCTTTTAACTCCTGGATAGATGTCATATCCAGATTGGAGGACGGCTCATCCAGCAGGTAAATCTCCGGATTCATGGCATAGACCGAGGCGAAGGCGATCTTCTGCTTTTCGCCCCCGGACAATTCAAAGATATTGCGGTTTCGGAGCGGACGGATATGCAGGTCGTCGGTGGCCTGCTCCACCCGCTCCGCCAGCTCCACGGGCGGCCGGGCCTCGTTTTCAATCCCAAAGGCGATTTCGCTGTCCGTGTCCACATTGAAAAACTGCGTCCTGGGGTTTTGGAACACAGAGCCGACTTTAGCGGCGATCTGGTACATGGGCAGCTTGCTGATTTCCTGTCCATCCACCAGTACGCTGCCCGTCAATTCTCCCGCATAGAATTGTGGGATCAGGCCGTTGACCAGCCTTGTGATGGTGGTCTTGCCGCATCCGCTCCGGCCACAGAACAGGACGCACTCTCCGTCCGCAATCGTCAGATTGATGTCGTGCAGGCCATCATGCTCCTGCCCCTGGTAGGCAAACGACACATGCTTCAGTTCAATCATCCGAACACCCCCTTCCAGTACAGCCCCACAGCGAGGTACGCCGCGAAGCAGACGCCCGCCAGAAGATCCGCGGGCCCTATGTGAATCTGCACCAGACAGGTCCGTGGCTTCGGGTTTTCGATCCCGCGGGTAATGGAGGCAATGGACAGTTCATCCGCCGCCTTGGATGCCGCCATCATCAGCGGGACATAAATGCACTCCACCGTCATGGCCGGGTGCGTCAGCAGTCCCTTGGGAGACGGCGACACATCCCGCATCCGCATGGCGTCCTTGATAAACCGCCAGTCCTCCTGGATGGTGGGAACATAGCGGAGCATGACGGCCAGCGGGATCACCAGCTTTTTCGGTGCGTGGATGCGGTTCATGGCGGATAAAAATTCGCTGACCTTCGTGGTAGAGAGGACAATGCCGGACAGCATCCCGCAGGGATAGACCTTATGGAACAGCCCCAAAAAGGCGATAAACATGGTGCGCCAGGTCCCTGTCATAGTGTCCATGATCCAGAGGGTGAGCAAGACAATCAGCGCATAGGACAGCACCCCCTTCCAGGCATATTTCCACTTCCTGAAGCAGACGCCGAGCAGTCCGATCAGCACCACAAGGCCCAGTTCGTAGAATAGGGACGGGGCCATCATAGCGGAAAGGATGCAGAACAGCAGCAGCAATATCTTCGTCCTGGGGTCCAGCCACAGCCCGCGCCGGGATGACGCTCCGCCCATCATGCGGTGATCCCAGCCTTTTCAAATTGCTTTTTCAGCATCTTGCCGCCGACCCAGCCGCTGAAAGCCGCCACCGCCAAGGTGCCGGCGATGATGACCACGAGGAGCCAGGAGGGGGCGGAGGCGTTCATGGTGTCGATGTAGGACTGTTCCGTGCCATTTTTCAGCATGGTGCTGGCCCAGCCGTCCGGGTCAAGAAAGAACACCACATAAGTATAGATGCCTCCCAGAGAAATCAGCATATAGGACAGCAGATTGATGGCCTTGTTGCGGTAGTGACCGGCGCCGGCTACCAAGTCCGCAATGAGTCCCATCCCGATATAGCCCAGGGAAAACGCCCAGTGCATTCCGGTGGCAAACCAGATGATCCCCATGATGATGCCGAGGATTGTGACGCTCCACCGCTTCTGCACCTTAGCCACCATCAGCAGATAAACAGGGCCGCACAGCAGCGCCGCCCCCATCGGCATATAGAAGGTCAGGACTGGATTCGGGGCGAACGGAAGTCCGCCGACCAGGGTAAACACAAAAAAGATGGCACTGAAAATACCCGTTGTCACAAGGTCCTTGACCGTAAGGCCCTTCTTCAGTGAATTGACTTGATTACTCATTTTGCTCCTCCTGTTTTTGCGTCATGTTGACTTTTTCTTTGTGATATGCTACTCTTTGGTTAGAGTTCGCTAACCGTCACCTATAACATACACTCGATTGGGGCGGCTTTCAATGATTTGAAACGAGGTTCGTCTTTTCGTTTCAAAAGTTCGTCCAATCGTTGTAAAGAGGAGGCGAGTCTTTTGTCATGCCCGAAATCATTGAGCAATACTATGCGCCGCTGTTGAAAGGGCACGGTTTTATCCCCGACCCGGATAATCAGCAGTATGGTTCTTTAGGCATCTCGTGGAAGTTATCGCCCGAAATCGGAGAGGGGTCCTACTGGACCTACGGGCAAAAGGATCTGTACGACATCAAGATCCATAACTTTACCTTTCACGAGGACTCTCTGCTGGAATTCTCCCTGCCAGAGTGTCTGAGCATCACCCGCTATGATTCCATCTCCGGCGAGGAATTGGCTCCGTACCGCCGGCTGTCCGCCGGGTGTATCAAAACCTATATCGGCGGCTATTCACCCTACCGGGTGCTGATCCACAAAAATATTCCTATTCGCTCCATCGGCGTTGAGATCATGCCCGCCTACTATGAGGATTATCTCAAAAAGCAGTATCCGGACGAATACCACAACCCGGTGGAGGCATTCCGAAAGATCGACCAGACAACAGACTTCCCGGAAATGTCCAGGCTCCTTACAGAGCTTCAAAATTACCACGGAGATGGGATCGCCGCCAAACTGTTTTATGAGGGCAAGGTAGCCGAAGCGTTGTCGCTGGTGGTGGAGTATCAGAAAAAGCGTCCGGCGGCCACTGGGCGGCTGGCAGCCCAGGATATTGAGAATATTCAGACAGTCGCTACCTACCTGAGCGACCATTACGCCGCGGAAGTTCCTATGGAGCGTCTGACCCAGATTGCCTGCATGGGGACAACAAAACTTAAGAGCAGTTTCAAAAAAGTCTATGACTGCACCATCACCGAGTACATCCAGCAGCGCCGCATGAGCCAAGCGGAGTACCTTCTCACCAATACTGATTTGTCCATTGGACAGATTGCGCAGACTGTGGGCTATTCTACCTCCAGCCGCTTTGCGGAGCTGTTCCGAAAGAGCACTGGACTGTTACCGGGAGAGTTTAGGAAGGTAGGAAAGAAGTAGAATAGAAAGCGTGCAGCTCCACTTTAGTTTTGGAACTGCACGCTTTCTTTATAGCGTTCCCCATATCTGCGCATGGCGATTTTTTTGCTGCAAATGCCATAGCCACCCAAAAATCACAGTGCAAATATCTGTACTGCAGTTTTGTCTTTTTCGATCAATCAAAGTGTCCATCGGCTGGACTCCGTGCGCTCGGACACGAAATCCTGGTAAATACCCGCCTGCTGGATCAGTTCGTCGTGGGTGCCCTTTTGGACGATGCGGCCCTGGTCCAGCACCAGGATCTGGTCCGCACCCCGCACGGTCTTGAGCCGGTGGGCGATCATCAGCACAGTTTTCTCCCGGGTCAGGGCTTCCATAGCCCTTTGGAGCTGATCCTCATTCTCGGGGTCCACATTGGCCGTGGCCTCGTCGAAGATGACGATGGGCGCGTCCTTTAAGAGACACCGGGCGATGGAAATGCGCTGCTTCTCTCCGCCGGACAGCGTGGCCCCGCCCTCGCCAATTACCGTATTATATCCATCCGGCAGGGCGGAGATAAAGTCGTGGCAGCACGCCTTTTTTGCGGCCTCCACCACCTGCTCATGGGTGGCGTCCGGGCAACCGAACTTGATGTTGTTCTCCACCGTGTCGGCAAAGAGGTACACCCGCTGGAACACCATGCTCACCTGTTCCATCAGGGACTCCAGCGTGTACTCCCGCACATCCCGGCCGCCGATGGTCACGCGGCCGCCGTCCACATCCCAAAACCGGGCAATCAGGTTGCAGAGGGTGGTCTTGCCAGAACCGGAGGGCCCCACAATGGCGGTGGTGGTCCGGTCCGGGATGGTCAGGGACACATCCTTGAGGATGGGACGGCTTCCATAGGAGAAGTTCACATGGTCAAAGACAATCCCGTGGCCCTCCGGGCGGATGTCTGTCCCCCGCTGATCCATCTCCGGGATGCCGTCCACCTGGTTGGCGTGGTCGATGGAGCTGCCCACCAGACGCAGGGCGGACACGCCGCTACCTGCGGACTGAATCTGGGAGAAGATCAGGAAAGAGACGATGACCGCCATCAGCGCATTGGCGAGGGACATGGCTCCTGTCAGGCACAGCCCCACCGACGCGGCCAGGATCAGAACGCTGAACAGGTGGAGAACCATCTCCTGGCCCCAGATATAGGGAGTGAACAGCTTCTCTACCGCCAGATTGTTCGCCCGGCTGTCCTCCAGCGCCTGCCGTACCCGCCTGTCGCCTTTTCCGGTCAGGTTAAAGGACTTGATGACGCTCATGCCCTGGAGCTGTTCCAGCACCGCCTCCACCAGCCGGGCCTCGTCCCGCTGGCGCTTGGGGGCGATTTTGGCGGACTGTTTCTCCATTCCGGAGAGAAGGACCAGATACACCAGCATCCCCGCCAGGGCCAGCAGGCCGATCCGCCAGTCCCAGAACAGGACGCACAGCAGCATGACGGCGGAATTGATCAGGCCGCCCAGAATGCCGACCAACACCATGGGGCCGGTACTCTCCACCTCGTCCAGAACGGTGGTGGTGATACCGGTGAGTTCTCCCAAACTCTGGTCGTTGAAATAGCCCATGGGGACCCGCTTGAGCTTGTCACCGATGGAGATACGCTTGTTCGCCACCATGAAGTAACCGGCGTGGGTCTGCTGGAGCTGGCTGAAGCGGTTGAGGACCGCCCGGCCCAGAATGCTGGCCAGCAGAAGCCCCAGCGCCTGCCATGCCGGGGTGGAGTCTGTGGAGCCGCCCACCAGGGCCAGCACCACCACATAGATGGCCGCAATCTGGAACATATGAAACACCGCGTAAAAGAAGCCTAAAATCATGGACTTCCGAATATTGCCCTGTTCCTCGCCGGCAAAGTGCCAGATTTTTTTCAGAACGCCGATCATGCCTGTTCTCCCTCCTTTGCGCCCATGTGAGCCCGCCACATCTCTTGATACAGCGGGCAGTTTTTCAAAAGTTCTTCGTGGGTACCCGCATCCTGGATGCGGCCGCCGTTGACCACCACGATCTGATCCGCTCCCGTGATGGTGCTGAGGCGGTGGGCGATGACCAGAACGGTCTTTCCCGCCACCAGCTTGCCCACGGCCTGCTGAACAACAGCTTCGTTCTCGGGGTCTATGTAGGCGGTGGCCTCGTCCAGCACCACAATGGGCGCGTCTTTGAGCATGGCCCGGGCGATGGCGATGCGCTGGCGTTCGCCGCCGGACAGATGGGCGCCGCCTCCGCCCACCACGGTGTCGTAGCCGCGTTCCAGGCCCCGGATAAAGGCA
>UMHZ01034829.1_pt1 | contig 12920 bp, 8 predicted proteins | sample 1965671 | NCBI WGS metagenome assembly UMHZ01 (sample SAMEA4836111, study PRJEB28245) | human gut metagenome | biome: gut microbiome; material: fecal sample | place: Denmark | collected 2008 | reverse complement strand
TAGTAGTAGGTGTATTTGTAGGCTCAGTGGTTGGAGCTGCCGTTGGTTTAATAGTTGGTGTAATAGTTGGTGTAAGTGTAGGCTTTGTGGTAGGTTCTGCAGTTTCTAAGGGGTCGGCAATTCTTATATTTTTTGTTATGGAATTTCCAAAGTAACTTAGAACGATACTGTAATTTCCGTATATATTCTTTAATTTTGCCACATCGTCTGTTTCAATAGCCAAAATTGTTTCATATGAAGAATTTTCGTCATTTTCATCTGACTGAGTAGTTTCCAATGTTATGAGAGGATATACGGTATTGTTATCATCAGTGTTATCTGAGCTATCAAAAATGACTTTTCCATCTTTAATTATCTGATAGTCAAGGTTACGCATTAAAATTGAATAATCAGGGATGTAAGTCTCATCATTTTTATTTATAAATTTAAGTTTATAGCTATAATCCTGATAAAATTCCGTAGGATATATAATGTCGGGACCGTCAGTTATCTCAAAAGACTTAAAGTCAGTATCATCAGGCTCGGAACCTGATTTTTTGTATATGCTCCATTTTTTTATATTATCTTCTGTTTCGGTTTTAAGTTCTGCAAAAGTATCCTTTGTGCCATCGATACTGAAAGTACCATCTGAACTCTGCGAAGAAGTGACATATGTATGTCCGTAATTAAAGTTACTTATGATTTCTTGTGTGTCAACAACATTTAATCTTGTTGTGCCGGTCACATTACCTGATATTCTAAGTGTCTGCTTGTTGTTTAATAATATTGAAGCATTTTTTTGAGTATCGTCAGCAAGAGCTAATGATAAAAGTGTTTCTGTTATGGCAGGATTGCCTGTAAGCTGTCTGAAATCTAGTATTGTGTTATTTCCTAAGATTACATTTTTAACATCAAAAATATTGGAGGAGTCAAAATTTATCCTTGAATTATTATCAAGTTTAAGACAGTCTATGTCATTTAAGCTCATTGATGATGAAAATACATTTTTTGTTAATGTAACATTTACTTTTCCATTATGATTTGTTGTATCAAATCCTGTTATGCCGGATACCTGTGCTGAAGAATCAGGGTTGTCGGCATAAAGATTTATGTCAACATCACTATTGAGAATACTTGAGTCAGAGTAGCCGCCACAATGAACGACAGAGTCAAGAAACTTGCCGCTTAGGTTTAAAGTTGCAGGGATATTTCTTGATTTGAAGTAATCCCCCGCATATATGTCGGCAAATTTTGTTTCGGCATTGGCATTTATAATATTGACGACAGTGTTCCCGCCAAGAATACTGTTATCTGTATTCAGTCGGTATGCACCACCGGATATATATGGGCGTATTTTACTCTGTGCTTCAGAATCAAGTTTTGTATTTACATTATCTATTGTAAGTGTATGCCCTCCAACATAGATTGCCGTGCTTTTAAAAGCTTCCGTTCCCAAAATTTCAGAAGTTGTATTGGTATTATAATTTAAAGATGATTTTCCAAGTATTATTTCGGGTGCTATCTGAAGTCTCATATCTTTAAAGGTTACATCTGCGGCGAGCTGGATGGCAGCCCTTAACTGCAAAACGGATTTTTCAGTATCATTGCCTGCAATAGTAATATTTTTGTTAATTATAAGTGGAAGGGCAGAACCATCCGCACCTTTTTCATATTTTGTATATTGAACAGTATCAATAAGAAATAAGGTTTGTCCATCTTTAATATTTTTTAAAGCTGTTCGTATGTTTAGGTATGGATTGTTAAGTGTTCCATTTCCTCCTTCGCCCTCACCGTCTTTTAGATAAATGATGTTTTCCGAGGTTTGAGCTTTTGCAGTCATACACATATCTGAAAATGGAGTATGCCCGGTAAACACTGATACTGCATGAAGTGGTACTATACATAATGTCAGTATCAGGATAAATGAAATGTGTCTGTAGAATTTTTTCATATTCAAATCGCCTCCTATTATTCAATTTTAACAGTTTGTCTTACATTTCTTAAGTTTTAAATTAAAAATAAAACCTCACAGATTATATATCTGTGAAGTTTATTTTAGCTTCAATATTTAGAAACATTATAACATGATACATTTGTTCAATGAATAATAATTTCACCATTTTAGATGCAATAATCACCCGAACCCTCGATATGCCAGGATACAAGATCCTCAAGTGTTATATTGTCGACAACATCGCAGATGGCATCATAGATTTTTTGCCATACTACAAATGTAGCACAATTGCTTTTTCGTTCGCAGCTGTCTGCATCTTCCTCAACACAGGTGACAGGTGCTAAAGAACCTTCGGTGAGTCTTAATATCATTCCGACGGTATAGTCTTTTGGGGCTTTTTTTAACAGATAGCCACCATGAGGTCCGCGTATGCTCTTTACATATCCGGCATTATTTAATATGGAAATTATTTGTTCAAGATATTTATCTGATATATTCTGCCTTTTGGCTGCTTCTTTTATACTTACAGGTTTTTCGTTACAGTGCTGAGCTATGTCTATCATAAGCCTTAAAGCATATCGTCCTTTTGTTGATATTTTCATTTTATTTATTCCTCATTTCTGTGTATGTTTATTGATAATATGTTGTTGTGTTTAAAAGGTGTTTTGAAACTTGTATCACAACATAAAAATAGTGTTTGGAAATTAAAACTTTACAGACACTAATTATATATTATATACTATAATTCATAGTAATTCAATATAATTTATGGGAAACCCGGTAAAAGTTTCAGCCATAAATTATATACAGCAATACTTGACGCATTCAGCTAAAGCGGATAGTATTATAGCTAATGAAAAAACATATAGTGAGGTGATTAGAGACATGGTGAGAAAACAGATAAGATTTCGTGGAAAAGTTCAGGGTGTAGGATTTAGATATCATGCTAAAAATACGGCATCATCATTAGGTCTTACGGGATGGGTTCGCAATGAAAGTGACGGTTCAGTATATATGGAAGTTCAGGGCGAAGATGTATTGGTAGAGAGATTGCTTCTTAATCTAAACTCAGATACATATATAGATATACAAAATGTTGAAATCCGAAGTATAGATATAGTCGAAAAAGAAAACGGTTTTAGTGTTGCATACTGATACAAAAGATTGAAAGGGGAAGAAAATTGAAGCGTAAATTTATGATATATGGTTTGATAGGTGGGGTCTGTCTGTTGGCAGGAGTTGCGGCAGCAGGTTCCGGGACTTTAAATAAATCTGACAATAAAAGAAATGAAACAGTTTCGGTTGTTTCATATAAAAATATGGAAGACAAAGGAAAGTCAGATAAGAGTGCAAATGCTACAACAGGTGCGGTAAGTACAACGACGGAAGCAATAACCTCATACGCATCTGGCAGAAAGCCGGAAGTCTCATTACGTATGAATAAAGGAAATTCTCAAAAGAAAAACAAAGCGGCGGATAAGAAAGTTAAGAAAAATCCAAGAAAAGAGATTGTGAAAATTGCAAAAAAATATAAAGGAAAGATTACATATCTTTGGGGAGGAAAGCCTACAGATGCTCAAATTAAAGGAAAAGAGCAGCCTAAGAAGCTTGATTGTTCAGGATTTATCCAGTTTGTTTATTCAAAATACAATAAGAAGAGGATTGAGTCACTGGGGTCGACTATTTCGATATCAGGTTTGCCGAAAATAAAAAAGAATGAGCTGCAGCCGGGAGATATAGGTCTAAGAAATGGTACCGGTTCACTTTATTTTGACGCTGATGGAAAATCTTACTCAGAGCCGGGGATGGCACAGGATGCAAATGAGAGTAAGGAAAAGTCTTTTGATAAGAAGATTAAGGCAAGAAAGACTAAAAAAACACAATTAAAAGATAGGATTGAAGAAAAGAAAGATAAAATATCAGAGTATAAAGATAAGATAACTGCTCTGAATGGTAAAAAAGATGAGGTTATTGATATATCTGAATCAGAGATTTCATCTGACAATGACGAGCAGCAGGAGGAAATATCAGAGGAGGAGAAGGAACAACAAGACCAACAGCAAAGAATTGAACAACAAAAAAAGAATAATGAGAAAATAAATGCTTTGATAAAATCGTACAATGAAAAAATAAAAAAATGTCAGGCGGATATAAATGGTTATTCTGAAAGGATTAATAAATATGATAAGCAGCTTAAGAAACTGAAAAAACAGCGTAAAAAATATAAAAAAGATATTGAGGAAAGTATAGATCATGTTGGGATATATTGTGGAAAAAATAAGAAAGGTGAAGCAACATGGTGTCATTGTTCGTCATCTAAAGGTGGCGTGGTGTATGAAATGACTGACATTTTCACACATTACTACAGTGCAAATGATTATCTTTCAGAATAAATATTATAACATTATGAGAAAAGTCCCCCACTTCTATTGCTTAGGGCAATAAGCGGGGGACTTTTCTGTACCATGAGTGACACAAGTAATTTCTGTTATGTGCAGGTAGCAGAGTGGATTATGAATATCCGCTTGCCGGGGTGCATTGAACAGATTTTAAATATCAGTCTTTTTTGTTCTGCTGATTAAATATGCTCTGCCACCAAAGAATATTATTCCTGCACCTGATAATACAAGTGTTACGATAAAAGGCAGAGAGTTATTTTTTTCTCCGGTAGAAGGAGAACCTTTTTGTCCTGATGGAAGTTCGGGTTCCTCAGAGTAAGTGTCTGTATCATCATTGTTGTGTGAAGTCTTTTTGACTTTTGGAGCCGGTGTGTTTTTAGGATTATCAGTGTCAGTTGGTGTATCGGTGTCTGTCGGTGTATCAGTGTCCGTTGGGACAGGAGTGTCCGTCGGAGCAGAAGTGTCTGTCGGTGGAGCAGTCTGCGACGGTGTATTTAAAGGAAGTGTTGGAGCAGTCTGCAACGGTGTGTTTATGGGAAGTGTTGGAGTTACACTTGGTGTAACTGTCGGTGTCTGGGTGTTAGTCTTACCGGGAACAACAGGTGTATTCGATGGTGATGGAGCCGGCGATGGATTTGGAATCGGCGTTGGAGCCGGTGTCGGCGAAGGTGTGATTGCCGGACCGGTTGATGAAGTTGCATCAGGTGTTGCCGATGGAACGATAGCTGACGGACTAGCCGGAGGAACTACAGACGGCGAAGCTGACGGGGCAACGGTTGGTCTGACAGACGGCTTAGAAGTCGGAGCAGTTGTCGGTTTAACAGTCGGAGTAGTTGTCGGTTTGACGGTCGGTTTAACAGTCGGAGCAGCCGTCGGTTTGACAGTCGGTTTAATAGTCGGAGCAGTCGTTGGTTTGACAGTCGGAGTAGTCGTCGGTTTGACAGTTGGCTCGATAGTTGGAGCAGCCGTCGGTTTGACAGTCGGTTTAATAGTCGGAGCAGTCGTCGGTTTGACAGTTGGCTCGATAGTTGGAGCAGTTGTCGGTTTGACGGTTGGTTTAACAGTCGGAGCAGTTGTCGGTTTGACAGTTGGCTTGATAGTCGGAGCAGCCGTCGGTTTGACAGTTGGCTTGACAGTCGGAGCAGCCGTCGGTTTAATTGTCGGTTTTGCTGTAGGTGCAGTTGTTGCAGGAGTCGGAGTGCCCTGGTCACGAGGAACTTCACCGTAAGGATAAAAATGTCCTTCTGCTGCACAGCATGAAATCTTTTCAACTATATATCCGCCCTCAAAACAACCACCTGATATTTTTATATCAGCATTTGGAGCAAGAACATGACCAGCAAGGTATTCAAAAGCAAGTTTCTGCGTCTGAGGGAAGTTCCAGATAAGTTTTACACCTGACAGATCCATTTGACCTGACTGAATCGTTGAAGCGCTTTTAAGGTTTTTAAGTCCGTGTGCATCATCAAGAAGATATGCATTTTTTTGCTTATTATCAGGTGAGATATAAAATGTTTTACCATCACCTTTGGAGGCTGATATAAATACGGCTTTTTGGTTATCACCTGATTTTACAAAATCATAACTGCCGCCTAGGGCAATAGGCTTACCTTTTTCAAAGCTGATAATATGCTCCGTTGAAACAAGCTCATCTAAATCCTTAACTCCATCAATAAGAATCCAGTCAGCCTGTTTTGAAATACTTTCAGGTATATATACGGAAGTGACTTTTGATGAAAAAGGTATTGTAAGGAGTTTTCCAAAATAATTGTCTATGCGTGCATTTTTTAAATTTTTCTCAGTAAGAGTAAGTTGTCGTTTTTCAGCCATATCCTGAGCTTCTTTTTTTAATGAAGCAAATGCTGAAGAGAAGTTTATATAAGCACTGTTTTTATCAGGATATTTAGTGATAGAATGGCATTTTACAAATAGAGATTTATCGTGGTAATATGCCGGCTGGTTTAATAATTTCTGATAATCAGGTTTACCTGAAAGAAAATGACTGTTGTAGCATCCGCTGTAGTCGTCTATGTGTTTGATATAATTCAGATATGAAGGTGAGACAGCCCCGTTTCCGAAAGATTTTAAGTTTGCAATACCGCCGCAGGCTGCTGCACCTACAAAGTGGTTGGAAGTCTTTAGATCATCTTTGACAAAAAACTGGTAATCACTTAGAAACTGTTTGTAGCTGTATTTTTTGCCGGAATCAGTATATACAGGTGCGGCAGCTTTACTGGTGATAAAACCACAGGTGCTAATCAGCAAAAGAGAAATACAGGTTATTAGTGCAATGATTTTTTTTGACTTATGTTTCAAAATTTAATCCTCCATTCATTTTGTTTTAATGCGATTATCAAAAAACGTGATCTGTCGTTTGAACCGCAGGTTGATAAGACAAGCATATGCTGATTTTTTGATGATATGCTTTTTTTTAAGTGGATTGTATTTTTGTGGGATAAATTTAATCGGACGGTATTTAGAAGTTTTATCAGTCCCTCATTAGAATTTTTAAAAGAAGAAGGGATATTTTTAGTGCCCCAGACTGCATTAGTCACTATCTTATATCTTATTTTAGATATTGGTGTTATGATGTTGATATAGCATTTTACTTTAGAAAAATCAGTGTTATCAAACCGGTGCAGCATACCAAACATAGAGCCATTCTTCATATTATGCCCGTATAGAACGGTTAATGCATCAGAAAAATCTTTTTTACTGCCGGTTTCTGAAAAAATGCATCCGGGATAGCCAAAACTTTTATCAAGATTGTGCGTCAGGTAATAATTATTTATCCGTTTGTGCTGGAGAACCGGATATGAAATACCAAGTTTCGGAATTTGTATCCATGCATAAATATCGTTATTGTATTTTTTAAGAGAATTAAAATCTACATCAGGAATTTTTGCGATATCTAAACCATGGGAGGTTTTAATATTCTTATTCCGTGTGTTTTCTGAGTTGTCATTACTGTTATCGTAAAAAGAAATTTTGTCGGTATCTTTCCATGTGTTTTCTCTTATCAGTTTATTTTGGATTTCTTTATATGTGTGTTCTTCATTTGAAAGCTGTTGCCTGTAACGGTAAGAAAATACAAGCCATATTGCTGCTGCAGCAACAAAAACAGCAATAAAAAAACATAAGAAAAAAATATTCAATTTTTCTTTCAAAGCAAATCTCCTTTACATAAAAATGTGTAGTCCATTTTTATTAAAAGAAAAGATAAGATATGACAAGACATAGTATTGGCTTATATTGGAAAAAAATATACTTAAATCCAGAAAGATATTTAAATTAAAACCTGATAATGTCAGAATACACAAAAACATGGCTTGTGTGATAAGTGTGTAAATGTATAAATAAAAGTAAAAAAATAGTAGTATATTTTGTCAAAAAGTTGTATTATAAATATATATATTTTAGGTGGAGGATGACTATGAAAGAAAATGAGAAACTGTTTGGAAAGATGTCAAGTCATCTTGCGGAGTATGATTATCTGACGGGGCTTCCAAACAGACGCGGACTTTATGAATTTTATGATATACTTGAAAGTAAAGATAGTATTCATGCTATGTTTATAGATATTGATAATTTCAAGCGTGTAAATGATATATATGGGCACAGCATGGGAGATGAACTCCTTATATGTATAGCAAAGCTTATAGAAGAAAATGTTTCTGGTTTTACATCGAGAATCGGAGGAGATGAGTTTGTTGCACTTATTGACGGTAATATGACGGAAGATGAGCTTAAGAGTACAGCGGAAACTCTGCTCAGACAGATGGAAAACATAGATTTTAGAAAGGACATACTTTCTAATGTATCCCTCAGTATAGGTATCGTTACAAGGCAGAGAGTGAGCACCATGCTCGATGATATTTTACATAAATGTGACTCTGCAATGTACGAAGCAAAATATGACGGAAAGAACAGATATGTATTTTTCCGGGAAAATGATAAGAAAGTGCAGCGAAACAGAAATATGGAAATCGAGATGGACGATGCATTAAAAAACGGTGAATTTATTGCCTATCTTCAGCCAAAGGTAAACATGATATCAACAAAATTAACCGGAGCAGAGGCATTATCCAGATGGAATCATCCTGATGACGGTATCAGGACACCCGGAGTATATATATCATTGTTTGAAAAAAACGGTTTTATATCTAAGCTTGATATGTATATGTTTGAGGAAGTCTGTCGTATAAAGAAAAGTTGGAAAGGCAAAAAATATGAGCATATCCCGGTGTCAGTCAATATGTCAAGACTGCATCTTTACAATAAGAAATTTCCTGATATGCTTGTTGAGATAGCAGACAGATATGGTATAGATCACAGTGAACTTGAGATAGAGATTACGGAGAGTGTTTTTGTTAAAGACAGTGAAGAACTGATAAGAAATGTAAAAATGTTGAAAGATAGACATTTTATTGTTTCTATTGATGATTTTGGTTCAGGTTTTTCAGCACTTAATCTGCTTAAAGATCTGCCGGTAGATATTATTAAGATAGATCAGGAATTTCTTAACAGTTCCGGTGATGATGACAGGGGTAAGAAAGTTTTGAGAAATGTCATAAATATGTGCAAAGACTTAAAGCTGGATGTTGTCACCGAGGGTATAGAAACTGAAGAACAAAGAGATTTTATCGTAAGATGCGGATGCCAGATAGCACAGGGGTATTTCTATTCAAAGCCGCTTCCGGTTGATGAATTTGACAAATTTGCGAATGAATATATAACTAATGATGACACCAGTTATGTATTTAGGCTTAATGGTAATGTAAAATCGGATGATGGAAAGCTTGAGGCAGATACAAAATGCTTTAGTGAGCTGAAATTTGATACCGGTATATTTAAAGAAAGCAAGGCACTTGTATTTCCGGGAGGTCCAAAGGAAGAACAGGTTATAGAACTGCCGCATGAGATTTTGTCAAGTGATAGTTTTATGGTTTCGATGTGGATATACCCTACAGAAGAACATTCTTGGAGATGTGCTTTATATGTAAAGTATGAGACTGGTTTTTTTGGCATGATTCCAATTGCGTGGGAAGGTCATTCATCTTTCAGAATAAGAGATTCAAAGGAAGTAGATGGCTGGTATGATATCAGTGGATGTAAACTTCAGGTGAATGAATGGTCCCATTATGTTGTGAGTTATAATGCAAAGACTGAAACTGCTTATGCATACATAAACGGACAGCTTGTCGGAAGCATGAAAAATGTTCCGGGAAACCGTTATGCAAAGCGTATCGTGCTCGGTGGTGATGTTTTTCAGCCGTCATTTATCGGGAAGATATGTGAAGTAACATTTTATAATGAGATAAGAGATCATGATTTTGTAAGTGAACTTCATCAGTCATATGTGACAAGAGATGATTTTATCGGATTTGAGATAGGAATAGACAAATAGATTTTAATGAGAAAACAATGACCCATATTAAACAATGTTAGGTTTTATATTACATTTGTTTAATATGGGTTATTTTTTAATGCATAGGAAAATGTCCGTAAAGTAGTGTGACACCAGGACAAAATGTAATACTTTTTTTGTGCGAATAAATGTATATGGTTTTAAAAACTACATAAAATAGAAAAAGATACAAGAAAACATTGACAAGAAAACATTATAGGTATATACTTAGATTAGTTTGATAATCAAACAAAATTGATATGCGAAAAAACGCGTGCAGAAATGAGGATTAATATGGATATATATGAGTGTGGAGAAAAGTTGAAAGCTCTCCGTATTGGAGACATGGTGGCAAAAATACCTATCATACAAGGTGGAATGGGAGTCGGCATAAGCCGTTCAAAACTTGCAGGTGCAGTTGCAGCAGAAGGTGGAATAGGTATTATATCGACGGCACAGATAGGATATGATGAGGATGGTTTTGAGAAAGACCAGGCAGGCTGTAATCTTTTAGCTATAAGAAAACATATAAAAAGAGCAAAAGAGATAGCGTGCGGCAATGGTCTTGTAGGTGTAAATATCATGGTGGCATTAAAACATTATAAAGAGCATGTTATGGAGGCAGTTGCGGCCGGAGCAGATGTTATAATAAGCGGAGCAGGACTTCCGGTTAAACTTCCTGAGTATATAGGAAAAGCAAAAACCAAAATAGCACCTATAGTTTCATCAAGGCGTGCGGCGGATATAATACTTAAGATGTGGGCGAGAAGATATGACAGGACAGCCGATTTTGTTGTGATAGAGGGGCCAAAGGCAGGGGGACATCTAGGATTTTCAGATGAAGAACTCGCAGATATTGAAAATATTGATTATGACGAGGAGATAAAAGATATTATCGAATGTACCAAAGAGTATGGTGAAAAATATAATACACATATACCTGTTATCGTTGCCGGTGGGATATTTGACCATGACGACATTATCCATGCACTTGAACTTGGGGCAGACGGAGTACAGATAGCGAGCCGTTTTGTTGCGACAAAAGAGTGCGATGCATCGGACGAATATAAGCAGGCATATCTTGATGCAAAGGAGGATGATGTAAAAATAATCAAAAGTCCTGTCGGTATGCCGGGGCGTGCGATAAGAAATGATTTTATAAAGCGTGTTGAAAAAGAAAAACAGCCGGTGGACAAATGTTACAACTGCATGAAAAAGTGTAATCCTAACGAAGTGCCATATTGTATAACAAAAGCACTTGTCGATGCCGTAAATGGAGACATAAATAACGGACTTATATTCTGCGGTGCAAATGTGGGGCGCATAAATGAAATGACAACTGTTCATGAACTTATGAAAGAACTTGTCCGGCCGACAGATAAAAAAATACAGGATGAAAGTGAAACACATGATATTCAGAATGTATATTCACAGAGAGATAAAATGATAAGCTGATGGAGCGTAAAAAAGAAAGACTGAACTGTTGCTTTGAATTTTAAGAAACGCAGAAAGGTAAACGGCTGTCGCAGTGAAGATGCGGCAGCCGTCTTTTTAATCTATACTGATGTTGTTTTCTTTGATGTATTCACCTAGTTTCATATCTGAAGCTAAAATGTGGTTTGAAAGCCAGTTTAAAAGATAATTTATGAGTTCAAACAAATATGTCTGCTGGTGTTCGTCAATCTCATCAAGTTCGTTTATATCAATATGAACAAGCTTGTCAACAAAAGCTGCGTGAGCCTTCTTTTGGGCATCAATACCCGGATAAGATATTTTTTCCATAAGGGCTTCTTCATCACTGAAATGAGTTTCAGTGTAAGTTTTAAGTTCATCGAGAAGACGCATAATCTCATCATATTTATCATGGAGAAGTTTTTCATGAATAAGGTCATTGGTCTGTTCGATTATCTCAAAAAGATGGCGGTGTTCGTCATCAACAAGTGGAATGTCAGTTTTATACTTGTCTGTAAAGGCAAACGGGTTGTCATTTTCGTTTTCATCTGAGTGCTCAACAAGTTTGCCAATCATAATGTCGCTGCCTAAGATATGTTTATATAACCACTGAACGATATAAACGAGAATGTCATTTAATGATTTTTTAGTAGTTTCATTAGAAGAAGTATCAAGTTTAAAACTATTTACCTTTTCTGTAAAAACCTTGTGTTCTTTAATCTGTGAGTCAAGCTCAGGGTCATTGATTTTTTTCATATATGCTTCTTCATGGGCAAAATGAACAGCCGCATAATCTTTAAGTCCTTTAATAAGATTTTTGGCAATATATGTAACATCTTCAGTTTTGTCAGCAAGAGCAATGGCATCATTTATCATATCGAATAATTTCTTGTGTTCGTCATCTATTTCTTTAATGCCAATCATACAATCCTTAGTAAATTCGTACATGAAAAACCTCCTTAATATTTATATGTACTCTCGAATTTATTTGTTTGAAAGATTCCGGGAGTATGTTTATGTCTTTTGATACGGCATTATTATATAACAATATTTTAAATATTACTATATCAATTTGAAAAATGGATTAAATTTGTTTAAATGTAATAAAATCTTAATTGTATTTTTATTCTTTATGCTATAGAATAACTTCTGCATTGTACTTGTTGATAATAATTATTGTTTTAAGAAAGGCGGATTATAATTATGAAAAAAAGAATTATAGCTGTTATGTGTATTATTTTGTCGATGGGTTTATTGTTTGGAGAAAGCGATACTAATGCTTCTACAAAGTCTCCGTTGATATATGCTGGCAGCGAGAATATTACAGGCGGTAAATATACACTTGGTCAAAAATCAAGACTCAGACTTAACATAAAAAATAAAAAACAGTATAAAAAAATAACATTCAGAACTGAAAATTTCAAAAAAATTAAAATAGATAAAAAAGGAACTGTTACGGCAGGAACTTCTAATGGTACAGGCAATATTACAGTAACTGGAATAACAAAAGATGGAAAAAAATATAATTCACATCTAAAAGTAACGGTTACTGATACTCTGGGAAAATATTCAAATCTTACTGATTTAAATACACAAAATGAAGTGAAAAAATATCTCATTGATGCCGGTGTTTCAAATAAAAATGTAGAGGCGTGGCTGAAAGATGTGAATGAATATAATAAGACTATTAAAAATACCAGTCTTGTGAAAAAAGGATATAAAAAACTTG
>UMHZ01040728.1_pt1 | contig 12937 bp, 15 predicted proteins | sample 1965671 | NCBI WGS metagenome assembly UMHZ01 (sample SAMEA4836111, study PRJEB28245) | human gut metagenome | biome: gut microbiome; material: fecal sample | place: Denmark | collected 2008 | reverse complement strand
AGGAGATCATGAACAAGTACTTTGATCTCAATGCCAAGGTGACGGCCCGCAGAAGCGGCAGCATAGTCTACTTGAAAGAAGCGGAAAAAATCGGCGACTTCCTCCATGTGGTCGGGGCGGTCAATGCCATGCTGGCCTTTGAGGACCTGCGGATCATGCGGGACATGCGCAATTCCGTCAACCGCCTGGTCAACTGCGACACGGCCAACCTCCGCAAGACGGCCGGCGCGGCCGCCAAGCAGGTGGAAGACATTGAATTGATTGACAAAAAGCAGGGCCTGGAGTCTTTGCCGGAAAAGCTGGCCAGCCTGGCCCGCTTCCGCCTGCAGCACCCGGAACTTTCCCTCAAGGAACTGGCTGAGCAGGTTCCCGACGGGCCGATTTCCAAGTCCGGGGTTAACCACCGCTTGAAGAAATTGCATGAGATCGCGGAAAACCTCCGCTAATAATAAGACAACAAAAAATCCAGACGGCTATTTCAGTCGTCTGGATTTTCTTTTCCCGATAAGCGGATTACTTGTTTTGGTTGACCATGATGTCGTCAATCAAGCCGTAGTCCTTGGCTTCCTGAGCGGTCATGTAGTGGTCGCGTTCAGTGTCGCGCTTGATGGTTTCGATGTCCTGGCCGGAGTCCTTGGCCAAGATTTCATTGATCATCTTTCTGGTCTTCAAGATTTCTTCAGCGGCAATTTGGATTTCCGTGGCTTGCCCTTGCGCCCCGCCCAAAGGCTGGTGGATGAGGACAGTAGCGTGCGGCAAGGCAAAACGCTTGCCCTTTTCGCCTTCAGCCAAAATGATTGAGGCCATGGAAGCTGCCATACCGGTGGCAATGGTGGAAACTGGTGACTTGATGAAGTTCATGGTGTCCACGATAGCCATGCCGGAAGTGATCACACCGCCTGGTGAGTTGATGTACATGTAAATGTCTTTAGTATTGTCTTGCGCGTCAAGGAAAAGCAACTGGGCAATGATGGAGTTGGCCATTTGGTCGTTAACGTCACCGCTCAGCATGATGATCCGGTCCTTCAGCAAGCGGGAGTAAATGTCATAAGCGCGTTCGCCGCGGGCCGTTTGTTCAATAACTGTAGGTACTAACATAATTTTCCTCCTAGTGATTGGATTAGCACTCATTTAGATACAGTGCTAATTAAAACACTCCTGGCCGGGTCTGTCAAACTTGGCGCACTCTTTTTTAAAAAATAAACTGGTGCTATAATGTCCTTGTGTGAAAAGACTTTTTTAGCTGGAAAGAATCTAATTTATATAAAAAGTGGAAAAGAAATGGATAAGAAACTGCTCTGCTCGCTCCTGCTGGCGGCGGCCTTTATTGGCCAGGCCCAAACGGCCCAGGCGGCCACGGTAAGCAAGATGCCGGGCACGAAAAACATGGGGATCTATGCCAAAGTAACCAAAGTAACCAAGAAGGGCGCCAGCAAGAAAGTGACGACCACTAAGTACTTTAAGTACAGCAAGATCCAGTCAACGGCCAGCAAGAAGACCAAGAAGGGGACTTATGCCTATATCTATGCCAACGGCCGCCCTTTAGGCTGGGTTAGTGAAAAGTGGTTTGTCAGAAACAAGATTTCCGCGGCCAAGCAAATCTACCTGGTCGAAGATGACAACCGCTTTGACTACAAGGACGCCATCAGCTATGTGACCGACGCTCACGGGACTATGGTGGACCCGGCAAATGGCGCGGTTAAGGCCAGTCTGTCCGGGGACAAGCTGAATTTTACTTATGGCAAGGCCAAGACGACCGTTGAATTGGTGAAGACGGCTAACCCGAACCGGAACCTTAAGCCGGCTGTTAGCGCGAAGAAGGGCCCTAAGGAAGTGGCCAGCACGAGAAAGCACTCCGGCAGCTCCAAGAACTGGAACGCCGTCCACCGCTATGGCACAGAGACCAGCAGCAACCGCTGGACCAGCGGCGGCTTGACCCTGGCCACCCAGCTTTGGGAGCCACGCAACTTGAGCCTGGAGACCAATGACTGGCAGCAGGTCGGTCCGGTTATGGAAGGCTTGGCCGTAAATGGCGGCTGGGCTTATAGCAGCTGGTATCGGTCAGCCGCGGCCAGCGACCAGCTTAAGGGCAACATCGTGGCCTTCAACATGAAGAAGCTGAACAAGTACCAGGCCCAGTATCTGTCACCGCGTAGCTACCTCTACAAGAAGCTGAGTTTTGGCAAGTTTAAGAGCTACTCCCAAAATGTCAAAGTGAGTCCTTACCTGCGCCTGGGCCACGGCCAGTCACTGGGGGCAAGTTCAAAGTACATCTATGTCCTGGCCAACGAAAACAAGCTGCCAGGCGGGGCAAGCAATGGTTTTTACTCGGAAGAAATCCTGCAGCTGAAGAAGAGCGGCTTGACCATCAACAAGGTCTGGAGCATCCGGGTAGACGTCGGCAGCTCTGGCCGCTACTTCTACAACGCCGCTTTTGCCGGCGACAATACCATGTACGGGGTCTTCCACAACGCTGCCTTTGGCCGCTATGAATTCTGGCGCCTTAACCTGGTCAACAACCGCTGGCAGGTCAGTCAGGTAACGGTGACCCAAAGCCACTTCGTCAAGCAGCAGGCCGGCAGTTCTCCGGTCCAGGGCTTCAGCGTAAGCGGCAGCAACATGTACCTGGCCTTTAACAACTTGATCTTCAAATTGCAGACTGATGGGACTTACCAGAAGACCTGGAAGCATGTCTCCAACCGGGAAATCGAAGGTCTGGCCAGTGACGGCAGCCAGCTATATGCTCAATTGGCCCAAAGAGGGGAAATCCTTTCCGGCCGCTGGTAAAAAGCTGAAAAATAGCTTTGACAGGGGAAAGGCTTTCCAGTAAGATTAGTTAAAAATAAATTAAATGTTAACCGAGAGGTAAAAAAGATGAACTTTCAAGCAATGGTAAAAGAAAGCTGGCAATTCAAGTAGAGATTGTTTCGCGGGGCGATTCAATCTGTTTTGGCTTGAATTGTTGTCTGAATTGCTGAAAGTTGATTAGGGTCCGGATAGTAAATAAATCTATCCGGATTTTTCTTTTAGAGACAGAAAAGGAGGATCCAGGCGGATCCTCCTTTTTATTTTGCTTTCGGTTAGTTTGTTATTTTTTCTGTATTTACAGTACTTTAGTTTTTGCTTTAATTTGCTAGGTAACAGAATGAAAAAGGTGCTCGCGGCCTTTGCCGCAATTTATCTTTTTTGGCAGCCACCCTGTTTATCAATATCAAGCCGGCGGCCCAAAAGAGCAAGGAAGTCAGAGTGGGGGCTTGACCTTGATGCGCCACCCGGCCCTGGACGAAATCTACCGGGGCTACAAGGCCGGCCTGGCCAAGTCGGGCTACAAGGTCAAGATCGACTACCAAAATGCCAACAATGACCAGAGCAATCTGAAGACCATGGCGTAAAAACTAGTCAACAGCCAGGGCCAGGTCCTCTTCGGGATCACCAACCCGTCTTCCCAGGCCCTGGCCAACGCGACCAAAAAGAAGCCGATTGTCTTAGGGGCAGTGACTGACCCTAAGGGGGCGGGCTTGGTGAAGAACAACAAGCGTCCCGGCGGCAACATCACCGGGGTCAGCGACCGGGCGTCGATCAAGCAGCAGCTCAAGTTGATCCAGCGCTTTTTTGCCCAGGCTGAAGACCCTGGGGATCATCCACACCTCAAGCGACAGCTCAGCCGTGTCCGGCTACAAGCAGATCGTTAGCTACTGCAAGCAGATGGGGATCAACTACAAGGCCTACTCCATTTCCAACAGCAATGACTTAAACCAGGTCTTCCAGCAAATGCAGACCCAGGTCGACGCGGTGATCGTGCCGACTGACAACACGATTGCCGGGGCCATGCAGACCCTGGTCAAAAACGCCAACGCGGCTAAAAAGCCGGTCTTCCCGGCTACCGGCACCATGGTTAAAGACGGGGGCCTGGCCACCTACAGCGTGGACCAGTACCAGCTGGGCTTAAGATGACCGTCCAGATCTTGCAGGGCAAAAAGCCAGGCAACAATGGCCATCCACTATGTTGAACACGGCACCCCGTATCTTAACCTCAAGGAGGCTAAGAAGCTGGGCACCAAGGTTCCGGCCATCTTCTTGAAAGAAGCCAAGTCTAAGGGAACCATCTATAAGTAGTTTACAAGGAGGATTTTTATGAATTTGATCGTATCGGCAATCGGCCAGGGCTTCTTATGGGGGCTCCTGGGCCTGGGCCTCTTTCTCAGCTTCAGAATTATGAATACGACGGATATGACCGTGGAAGGGACCTTCCCTTTAGGCGCGGCCGTTTCCGTCAGCCTGATCGTGCAAGGGACCAACCCCTTTTTAGCCACTTTGGCCGCCTTTGTGGCGGTGGCTTTAGCCGGCCTGGTCACGGCCCTTTTGAGATCACCAAGGGTAAGATTCCCAGCCTTTTAGCCGGGATTTTGACCATGACCGGGATCTACTCTATCGACTTGATGGTTATGGGCAAGTCTAATGTCTCCCTTTTAGGCAAAAAGACCATCTACTCCCTGGCCTTTTTGCAAAAACTGCCCCAGTACTTTGACAGCGTCGTTGCTGGCACCATCTTGATGGTTCTGGTCACCTGCGACTTGATCTGGTTCTTGTCAACCGACTTTGGCCAGGCCTTTATTGCCACGGGTGACAACCCGCAGATGGCCAAGTCTCAGGGGATCAGCCCCCAGCAGATGACGGTGGCGGGCCTCATGATTTCCAACGGCCTGGTTGGCCTCTGCGGGGCGGTGGTCGCCCAAAGCAACGGCTACGCAGATGTGAACATGGGGATGGGGACGATCGTTATTGCCCTGGCCTCCATCATCAGTGAGGTCGTCTTCAGAAACCTTGGCCTAGCCAGCCGGTTATTGGCGGTCAGCCTGGGCAGCATTATCTACCGCCTGCTCTTATTGGCAGTTCTCCAGGTGGGCCTGTCTTCAAGCAACTTGAATTTGATTTCTTCACTAGTTCTGGCCGCCTGCATGATGCTGCCGCAAGTTGAAGAAAAACTCCGCCTCAAGCAGACATTTATGAAAGGACTTAAGCATGACTAGTCAAAATTTACTGGAACTGACCGATTTGGAAGTGGTCGTAGGCCGCGGTACTAGCGAGGAAAACAAGATCCTGGGCAAGCTCAGCTTAAAGATCAAGCCAGGGGACTTCATCTGCCTTCTAGGCGGCAACGGGGACGGCAAGAGCACCCTGCTCAATGTTTTGGCCGGGGCCATCCAGCCGACCAGCGGAAAAATTCTCCACGCCGGCAAAGACATCAGCAAGGAAAGCGAGGTCAAGCGCAGCAGCTACATCGCCCGGGTCTTCCAGGATCCCAAGCTGGGGACGGCCCCTCGGATGACGGTGGCTGAAAATCTGCTTTTGGCCGCAAAAAGAGGGCAGAAGCGGGGGCTGAAGCTGCGCCGGCTGAAGGAAAACATTCCGGCCTTCAAAGAAGCCCTGGAGAAGGTCAACCCCGACCTTGCCGGCAAGCTGGCCCTGCCGGTCGACCAGCTCTCAGGCGGCCAGCGGCAGGCCTTGAGCTTCGTCATGGCTACCTATAATAAGCCGGAGCTTCTGCTTTTAGACGAGCATATCGCGGCGCTTGACCCCAGATACAGCCGCAAGCTGATGGAGGCAACCGATGAACAGATCCGGGACAAGAAGATCACCGCGGTGATGATCACCCACCATATGGAAGACGCCTTAAAGTATGGCAACCGCCTTTTGGTTTTAGACCATGGTCAAATCAGCCACGACTATCAAGGCCAGGCCAAGCAGGACTTGACCCTGCAGGACTTAGCCGCCTTGTTTGACTGATAAAGAAGAGGCAGAGCAGACAGAAAAACAGAACGAAAAAAGACAAAATGAAAACCGCTGCTGAAAAGCAGCGGTTTTCATATGATGGACCCCCTGGGAGTCGAACCCAGATTTCAAGAACCGGAATCTTGCGTGCGATCCATTACACTAAGGGTCCCAATCACAGTTATTAATTATAGCAGAGATTCAGAGAATGGGAAGGGGTTAAAGCAAAAAAATTGTAAAAACTTGTAAAGTATCTGCGAAAAAGGTCAAGAAAGTTATAAAACAGGCTTTTTGCCCGGGCAGGGTTAGAAAAAAACTTGCATACGGAGCGAATTCTGTTATACTAAGAGTGTCGAGAGAGAAATGGAGATTGAAGCGAAGTCTTGTTTCTCTTATTTTTTTAAGCAATGCGGGACAGAAAACGACAACAGCGTGGTCGGGGAGTGTCCCACTAGAAGGATGGTTACTTTGAACACGGATTTATCCCTGCTCGAACTGCTTGTTCCCGATGCTTTAAAGATCTTTCGACAAAGATATCTCATCCTTGAACAGATCAGCTTGCATGCTCCAATCGGCCGCCGGACGGTGGCTAGGCAGTTGGGGCTGAGCGAGCGGAACATCCGGACCGAAACTGATTACTTGCGTGACCAGGGTCTGATCGAAATCAAGAATTTCGGGATGTTCTTGACTGAAAAAGGAGAGAGTGTTGTAAAAGATGCAGCACCAATTGTTGATCGACTTTTTAATGCCAGCCAAGCAGAAGTATGGTTGGCCCAGGCTTTAGGAATAGATCGGACAATTATCGTAGCTGGCGACGCGGACCTGCAGAGCCGGGTTTATGACCTGGCTGGCGAAGAGCTGAATTCAGCCTTGAGTCTGCTCTTGCCCCTGGCAGACTGCATTGTCACCGTTATGGGCGGCAAGACAATAGCCAAAGTGGCCAAGAAGCTGAACCGCAGCTTGAGTGAGAACCGGAGCTTGATCTTCGTCCCTGGCAGAGGGGCATTGGGCGGCCGGGTCAACACGGAAAGCAACGCGGTCGTTCAAGAAATGGCCCGGGCGACCGGCGGCAGCTATGAATCCCTCTTTTTACCGGAACATGTTTCCAAGGACGCTTACCGGTCTTTGGTCCGGGATCCGGAAATCAGCGGGGTGTTGCAGGATATCTCCCAAAGCGATGTCGTGATTCACGGCATTGGCCTGGCTAGTGAAATGGCCAGGAGGCGGGGCTACGATTCAGTTGCCCTGGCACGTCTGCGGGAGAACAAGGCCGTCACCGAATGTTTTGGATGTTTCTTCGATGAAGAAGGCCACGTTGTCGAACGCATCAGACAGGTTGGATTGCAGTTCGAGAACCTAACGAATGTCCCGCATATTCTGGCAATTGCCCTTGGCACGAGAAAGGCCAAGGCCATCAAGGCCTATATGCGCAACGCTCCTCATCAAACCTGGCTGATTACTGATGAGGCAGCCGCAAATCAGATTTTAAACGGGTCATCCCGCTTAAAATAAAATGTTTTTTTATAGTTCTTAAGGAGGACTTTTCGAATATGACAGTTAAGATTGGTATTAACGGTTTTGGCCGTATTGGTCGTTTGGCATTCCGTCGCATCATGGACTTGGGTGAAGAAACCAAGGACATCGAAGTTGTTGCTATCAACGACTTGACTACTCCAGCTATGTTGGCTCACCTGTTGAAGTATGACTCAACTCACGGCACTTTCGACCACGAAGTTTCAGCTACTGAAGACTCACTGGTTGTAGACGGCAAGAAGTACCGCGTATACGCTGAACCACAAGCTCAAAACATTCCGTGGGTTAAGAACGACGGCGTTGACTTCGTTCTTGAATGTACTGGTTTCTACACTAGCAAGGCTAAGTCACAAGCCCACCTTGACGCTGGTGCAAAGCGTGTCTTGATCTCAGCTCCAGCCGGCAACGACTTGAAGACTATCGTTTACTCAGTAAACCAAGACACTTTGACTGCTGACGACACTATCGTTTCAGCTGGCTCATGCACTACCAACTCACTTGCTCCAATGGCTAACGCTTTGAACAAGGAATTCGGTATCCAAGTTGGTACTATGACTACTATCCACGCTTACACTGCAACTCAAAAGGTTTTGGATGGTCCTGACAGAGGCAACAACTTCCGCAACGCCCGTGCCGCTGCTGAAAACATCATTCCTCACTCAACTGGTGCTGCTAAGGCCATCGGCCTGGTATTGCCAGAATTGAACGGCAAGCTTGATGGTCACGCACAACGTGTCCCAGTTAAGGACGGTTCAGAAACTGAACTTGTTACTATCTTGGACAAGAAGGTAACTGCTGAAGAAGTTAACGCAGCTATGAAGAAGTACGAAAGCCCATCATTTGCTTACAACGCAGACCAAATCGTTTCTACTGACGTATTGGGCATGACTGCTGGTTCAATCTTCGACCCAACTCAAACCCAAGTTATCACTGCAGGCGACAAGCAACTTGTTAAGACTGTTGCTTGGTACGACAACGAATACTCATTCACTTGCCAAATGGTTCGTACTTTGTTGCACTTTGCTACTCTTTAATTTAAAGTTTTCTAAATTGAATTAGTAGTGTGAAAGAAGGCGGAGGGAAATTTCTTCCTTCCGCCTTTTTTCGATGAATATTAGGAGATTTTTTCAATGGCTAAATTGATTGTTTCTGACGTAGACGTTAAGGACAAGAAGGTTTTGGTTCGCGTTGACTTCAACGTGCCGATTAAGGACGGCGTTATCGGCGACGACAACCGTATCGTGGCTGCTTTGCCAACTATCAAGTACATCATCGAAAACGGCGGCAAGGCTATCTTGCTTTCCCACCTTGGCCGGATCAAGAGCGATGAAGACAAGAAGAGCTTGAGCTTGGCTCCAGTTGCCAAACGTTTGGGCGAATTGCTTGAAAAGCCTGTAACTTTCGTACCTTCAAACGAAGGCAAGGAAGTTGAAGACGCCATCAACAACATGAAGGACGGCGACGTAGTTGTTTTGGAAAACACCCGTTTCCAAGACATCGACAACGACTTCGGCAAGCGTGAATCAAAGAACGACCCTAAGCTGGGCGAATACTGGGCATCATTGGGTGACGTTTTCGTAAACGACGCCTTCGGTACTGCTCACAGAAGCCACGCTTCAAACGTTGGTATCGCTACGGCCATGAAGGCTGCCGGCAAGCCAGCAGCTGCTGGTTTCCTGCTTGAAAAGGAAATCAAGTTCCTGGGCAACGCTGTTGCTAACCCAGTTCACCCATTCGTAACTATTCTTGGCGGGGCTAAGGTTTCTGACAAGATCGGCGTTATCACCAACTTGATTCCAAAGGCTGACCACATCATCATCGGTGGTGGTATGGCTTACACCTTCCTTAAGGCTCAAGGCCACAATATCGGCAAGTCCCTGGTTGAAGACGACAAGGTTGAATTTGCCAAGGAATTGCTGGAAAAGGCTGGCGACAAGCTGGTTCTGCCAATCGACAACGTAGCCGCAACTGAATTCAACAACGATGCTGCTTCAGAAGTTGTTGGCCAAGACATCCCAGACAACGAAATGGGCTTGGACATCGGTCCTAAGACTATTGAACTCTTCAAGAAGACTCTTGAAGGTGCCAAGACTGTTGTTTGGAACGGGCCAATGGGCGTCTTCGAAATGCCAAACTTCGCCAAGGGTACTTTGGAAGTTGGCCGTGCTTTGGCTGACTTGCCAGACGCTACTACTATTGTCGGCGGTGGTGACTCAACTGCTGCTGCTAAGCAATTGGGGATCGCTCCTAAGTTGACTCACATCTCAACTGGTGGTGGTGCATCTCTTGAATACCTTGAAGGTAAGGAATTGCCAGGTATCGCTTGCGTTTCAGACAAGTAGTTTAGGAGGATTTTTCAAATGTCACGTACCCCAATTATTGCTGGTAACTGGAAGCTGAACATGAACCCAAAGGAAACTGTTGAGTTCGTAAACGCTGTTAAGGACCAATTGCCAGACCCATCAAAGGTTGAATCAGTGATTTGTGCACCAGCAGTTGACTTGGACGCCTTGCTGAAGGCTGCCGAAGGCTCAAACCTGCACGTCGGTGCAGAAAACTGCTACTGGGAAAACTCCGGTGCCTTCACTGGTGAAACTTCTCCAGCAGTTTTGAAGGAAATGGGCGTGCAATACGTCATCATCGGCCACTCAGAACGCCGTGACTACTTCCATGAAACTGACGAAGACATCAACAAGAAGGCCAAGGCTATCTTTGCCAACGGCTTGACTCCAATCCTTTGCTGCGGTGAATCACTGGAAACCCGGGAAGCCGGCAAGGAAAACGAATGGGTTGTCAGCCAAATCAAGGCTGGCCTGGAAGGCTTGACTAGTGAACAAGTTTCCAAGCTGGTGATCGCTTACGAACCAATCTGGGCGATCGGCACTGGCAAGACTGCTTCAAGCGACCAAGCTGAAGAAATGTGCAAGACTATCCGGGAAACTGTTAAGGACTTGTACAACGAAGAAACTGCTGAAAACGTCCGCATCCAATACGGCGGTTCAGTAAAGCCAGCCAACGTCAAGGAATTGATGGCTAAGCCAAACATCGACGGTGGCTTGGTTGGTGGTGCATCATTGGTACCAGACTCATACCTGGCTTTGGTAAACTACCAAGACTAATTTTTGACTGTCATATCAAAAAACGCTCCTTCGGGAGCGTTTTTTCTTTGTCTGCTATTCGATACTTTTCTGTCTTCTTTTGTACTTTTCGCTTTTTTGCTTTTTAAAACTATTTTCCCAAAAATCTCAGCCTATTTGCTGATAACGCTTACAAAGGTGGTATTATATAAGTGTAAACAAAAGAAAAGAGTTAATATTCAAGGAGGATACTCCACTAGAAAGTTTAGCTTAAATTCGCAGAGCATAACTAAATTAGGCTCGGGAAAGGACTGAGACCACCATAAAATGCAGTCGACAATTGAAGATAGAAGAAGTTCCTAACGGTTAAGTACGTGAGTAGATTAACTGTTAGGAACTTTTTGTTTGCCCGGAAAGGGCGCTTAATTGTCTTTTTTCTCCTGACTATAGTAACATGAATTGTAGGAAAACAATTTATATAGAAAAATAACAAGGAAAAGGAGAAAAAAGACGAAATGATCCGTAAGGCAAGAAAAAGCGACTTTGAAGCGGTTTACCCGATTTTAAACCAGATTTTTGACGGATACCATCAACCGCCTACAGAAGAGCCAGTTCTACGACTTGATACGGCTGGGTTTCATCTCGGAAAACTACCGTTATTCCTACAACCGGATCTGGGTCGATACTGACGAAAACGACCGGGTCTGGGGGATGATCTGCATGTACCCGGACAAGGCCCAGGGCATTATTGACGTGGTGCTCAGAAAAGAATGGCCAAGGTCGGCCTGCCAATGACCACCGATATCTTTACCGATAAGGAAGCCCAGAAGGGGGAATGGTATATCGATGCCTTAGCTGTCTCTCCGCGGGACTGGGGGAAGGGGATTGCCAGCCGCTTAATGGAACTGGCCCCGAAACTGGCCAAGAAGCACGGCTACAAGAAGGTCAGTTTAAACGTGGATCTAGAAAAAACTCGCGCTCAGCAATTATACTTGCGCAAGGGTTTCAAAACGACTAATTCAATGACTATTGGCGACCGCGTTTACGACCATATGGTAAAAGAAGTTTAAAGAAGCTGGCCGTGCTGGTCGGCCGCTGGTTGAGATTTGGAAAAAGGTCCGGCAGGTTGAGCGGGGTGACGTGCCACTGGGTGAAAAGGACCGCGATCAGCAGAATAAAGGGGGTATCTTCCTCCCGGCTGATCTGGCAGGTCAAGGTCACCCCCTTGTCGGCTACTACCGTGTCAACGGAAGCCACCTTCTTAAAACCGTCCCGGAAGTAATAGCTGCCCTGCTTGATGCTGCCATTGACCCAGTAGTTGAGCCGGGTAATGTAGAACAAGTTGGTCTGGGGGCTGTTGACCTTCTTGACGTGGACCAGGGAGTGGTGAACCACATCCAGGGTGAAAGATGCGATCAAGCCGGTGCCATCGCTGAACAGGCGGCCGATCTCATTACCGCTGGTGTCCAGCAGGTAAAGGGTGTGGTTGGGATTGTCCAGCCGGCCGCGGATGGAGCCAAAGGGCTTGCCCTCCTCATCGGTGATTGGAATCTGGCCCGTTCGGCCTTCCTGGGTCAGGTAAAGGGTGTAAATCATTGGTCCTGCTCTTTTTGATTGTCGGCAATGATCTTGTCGATAGCCCAGGCTACCCCGTCTTCATTGTTGCTCTTGGTGACGAAGCTGGCAATCGTCTTGATCTGCGGAACGGCATTGCCCATGGCCACGCCGGTGCCGGCAGCCTGGATCATGCTTTCATCGTTCAGGTTGTCGCCGATGGCCGCGATTTCTTCGCGCTTGATGCCCTTGGCCGCCGCGTAGTCCAGCAGGGACTGGCCCTTTTGGGCGCCGGCGGCGTTGATTTCGATATTGTCGGCCGCGCTTGAAGTGATGGAAAGCTTGTCGATCTCTTCAATTTTCTTGATGACGTCGGTGAAGGCGTATTGGCCCCGGGAGTCAAAGACCAAGATCTTCATTACTTCCGTGCCAGGTTCGTCCATCAAGTCCTCATAGCTTGGCACCTGCTGGATGCTGACGATGGCCGGCTTGCTGGCTGAAACCAAAACAGCCTCCTTGAAGGTCAGCATTGGGTTCAGTTCCACCATTAAGTGGGCCACGTTGGTAATCCGCTGGCTCAAGTCTTCTGAGTAGACGTGGTTGCTGGTAACCAGTTCGAAGTAAAAGCCTTCCTTCTTGAGCAGGCGGCAGATCTTCTTGGCCGTTTCCAGCTTCAAGGGATTCTTGACGATCAAGTTGCCGGCCGTGTCAAAGACCAGGCCCCCGTTTAAGTTGATAAAGCTACAGTCGATCCCGTATTCTTTAAGCATTGGCTGGGATTCATGGGGTGCCCGGCCGCTGGCCACCATGAATTCGATGCCGTTTTCTTGGGCGCGTTTAATGGCTTGAACATTGGCGTCAGAAATTTCCATAGAAGAGTTCAGCAGGGTCCCGTCCAAGTCACAGGTGATCAGTTTAATCATGTTATTTCCTCCTTGTTATTATCGATTTCATAATAACATAAAGGAGGAAGTTTGATTACTGCAAAGTGTTTCTTTATT
>UMHZ01020247.1_pt1 | contig 12986 bp, 8 predicted proteins | sample 1965671 | NCBI WGS metagenome assembly UMHZ01 (sample SAMEA4836111, study PRJEB28245) | human gut metagenome | biome: gut microbiome; material: fecal sample | place: Denmark | collected 2008 | reverse complement strand
GCCGTGGCCCAGACCGACCTTGCGGTCCTCGGCGACGGAGCCGTCGATGCAGAAGGACTGCAGGCCGACACCGATCATCTTGGCGGCTTCGGCCGCGGACTTCACGCCGGACTTGATGGCGATGGCCGCGCCGACGGTGTACGCCCAGCAGGCGTTTTCAAAGCAGATGGGCTGGATGCCCTTGACGATCTCATACGGGTCAAAGCCCTTGGCCTTGCAGATCTCGCGGCACTCTTCGACGGAAGAGATACCGTACTGAGCGAGGACGCCGTTGATCTTGTCGATTCTTCTCTCGTAGTTTTCAAATAAAGCCATTGTTTCGTCCTCCCTTCCTTATTCCTGACGCGGGTCGATGTACTTGGCAGCGTTGTCCCACTGACCATAGTGACCCTTGGCCTTTTCGAGCGCTTCGTTCGCATCGATACCCTTTTTGATGAAGTCCATCATCTTGCCGAGGTTGATGAACTCGTAGCCGACGATCTCGTTTTCCTTGTTGAGCGCGACGCGGGAGCAGTAGCCCTCGGCCATCTCGAGGTAACGGGGGCCCTTTTCGGCGGTGGCGAACATCGTGCCGACCTGGGAGCGAAGGCCCTTGCCGAGGTCCTCGAGGGACGCGCCGACAGCAAGGCCGTCCTCAGAGAAGGCGGACTGGGTGCGGCCGTAGACGATCTGCAGGAACAGCTCGCGCATGGCGGTGTTGATGGCGTCGCAAACAAGGTCGGTGTTCAGCGCTTCGAGAATGGTCTTGCCGATCAGGATCTCGGAAGCCATGGCAGCAGAATGGGTCATGCCCGAGCAGCCGATGGTCTCGATCAGAGCCTCCTGAATGACGCCCTCCTTGACGTTGAGCGTCAGCTTGCAGGCGCCCTGCTGGGGCGCGCACCAGCCGATGCCGTGGGTGAAGCCGGAAATATCGGCGATCTGCTTGGCCTGGACCCACTTGCCCTCTTCGGGGATCGGGGCCGGACCGTGATATGCGCCCTTCGCAACGGGGCACATATGCTGCACTTCGGTCGTGTAAATCATAACGATCTTCCTTTCTTATCCTCTGTCTCCACAAAAAGCGGAACGTATCCATACGTATTTTTTATCATAGCAAACCAGAACGTCTTTTGCAAGGTGAAAAAACGGAAATACGGGCAAAATCCGTATTCCTTTCCCTCATTTTCCGCTATGCCGCACTTTTCGTTACAGCAGATGGCGGATCGGGCGCTGGACAACGCTCAGAATCGTATACAGCGCGCGCTTTGCCCAAGGCAGCGTCATTTCTTCAAACCGCGCGCCGTATTCCGTGCCGCCGTCGTGCAGGGCGAGGCGGCTCTGGTCGATGTACTGTACGCTCTCCTGCCGCAGCGCGGCATTGACCTCCTCGCTCTCGATGACGAGCATCAGCTCCGTGTCGAGATATGCGCTGCGCATGTCGGCGTTGAATGAACCGATGACGCTCAAATCGTTTCCGATTAAAATTGTCTTCGTATGCAGCGACTGGCCGCAGACGACCTCGTACACGTCGACGCCGCGCGATAAAAGATTTTGCTTTTCGCGTAAGTAGTCCGAGCAGCCGCTCGGGTTCGCGCCGTTTTCAACGGCATTCGTCAGCACGCGCAGCTGCCGCGTCTCGGCAAGTGCTTCCAAATCGTTATACATTTTGTCGTTGCAGATGATGTACGGCGTTTGCAGCAGGACGTCATCGCCCTGCGCCATCAGGCGGACAAGCGCGTCCCACAGCTCAGGCGCTTTCGCCTCCGCGCGCGGCGAGCCGCTGAGAAGGCTCACATGCGTGACCGCCGCGGTCTCCACCTCCCAGTCGACGGCGGCAAGCTCTTTTCCATGCACCGCGCATAGCGCCGCGTAGCGCTCCTGCAGCGCGTCGGTCTGCGAGGACGTCTTGCCTGTGATGGTTTTATTCTCCGGCTGCGACCAGACGCTTTCAAAATACGTCAAAAGCTGGGAGACCGAGCTGCCCTCTCCCCCGTCCGACACGACGAGCACGTCGCGGTCGATGTTCTGGTTCTCCTGATACGAGCCGAGGAAGAGATCGTTCGAGTTTCTCCCGCCGAGGATGTATTTGCTCCCGTCGGCGATCAGATACTTGTCGTGCAGACGGTAGTTGAGCTTCCACGGGCGCAGCAGGTCGATGGGATCATAAAAGCGCACCTCCACATTCTCCTCCGCCGCGAGGGCGCGGAGAACGCCGCTGTTTTGCAGATGCAGAAAACCGTTCAGCCCGTCGACGATGACGCGCACCCGCACGCCGCGCTGCGCCGCGCCATAGAGCGCGGCCATCAAATCCTGTCCGCTGCCGTCCGCGCGCAGGTCAAAGGTCGAGAAGATGACCTCCCTTTCCGCACTTTCGATGAGCTGCAAGCGCCAGAGCAGCGCACTGTCCGTATCCTCGATGCTCCTCACGCGCTCCTGCGATGCGTCCGTACTCAATCGGGCTTCATACTGGCTCCACAGCTCCCCCGCCGCCTCTTTCTGCGGCAGTGGAACAAAAACGGCCGTCAGCACGGCGTAAAAAAGGTACGCGCCCAGCGCGATGCCCAGCCATTTCAAGATATGTTTTTGCTTCATTTTTCACCTGCTTATCATAAAACGCATGCCGTCAGTTTATCATAAGGGATGCAAGCTGTCCAGCGGCGCGGCGGCGGTAAGTTTTCCCGACCGAAACGCCGCAACTTTCGCCCAAACGGAAATTTCTCGAAAAGAAGTCTTGACAATCCGCCAATTTCCGACCTATACTGTCGGTAAATGAAAAATACCCCACACGGGTATTGTATTTGCCCCGAAGGAGGAATCAAATTGAAAAAGGAAACCTATGACGTGACCGGCATGAGCTGCGCCGCCTGCTCCAGCCGCGTGGAAAAGGCCGTCGCCAAGCAGCCCGGCGCGCAGCAGGTCGCGGTCAACCTGCTGAAAAACAGCATGGTCGTCGAATACGACGAATCCCAGCTTTCGTCCGCGCAGATCATCGCCGCGGTCGAAAAGGCGGGCTACGGTGCGTCTCTGCATGCAAAGCCCGGCAGCGCCCCCGCCGCGCAGACTGCCAAGACCGGCGGCGCCAGCGCCGCACAGAAGGCGTACAGCGACATGAAAAAGCGTCTCGCCCTCTCGCTCCTCTTCACCATCCCGCTGTTCTATCTCTCGATGGGCCACATGATGGGCTGGCCGCTGCCCGCGTGCTTCCTCGGCATGGAAAATGCGATGACGTTCGCATTCACGCAGTTTTTGCTGCTGCTGCCCATCGTCTATATCAACCGCCAGTACTATATCGTCGGCTTCAAGACGCTGTGGCAGCGCTCGCCGAACATGGATTCGCTGATCGCACTGGGCTCCAGCGCCGCCATCGTGTACGGCATCTACGCCATCTATAAGATCGGCATCGGCTTTGGAAGAATGGACATGGATACGGTGCACACCTATATGATGGAGCTGTACTTCGAGTCCGCAGGCACGATCCTGACGCTCATCACCATGGGCAAGACGATGGAGGCCCGCGCCAAGGGCAAGACCTCTGATGCCATCACAAAGCTCATGGACCTTGCGCCCAAGACCGCGACGGTCGAGCGCAACGGCGTCGAGAGCGTCATCCCCGTCGAGGAGGTCCAACTCGGCGACGTGCTGATCGTCAAGGCGGGCGAGAGCGTCCCCGTCGACGGCGTCGTGCTCGAGGGAACGTCCTCGGTCGACGAATCCGCGCTGACGGGCGAGAGCATCCCCGTCGAAAAGCAGGCCGGAGACAGCGTCATCGGCGCGACCATCAACAAATCCGGCTATTTCAAGATGCGCGCGACCAAAGTCGGCGACGATACCGCCCTTTCCCAGATCGTACGCCTTGTGGACGAGGCCACGAGCTCCAAAGCGCCCATCGCCAAGCTCGCCGATAAGGTCAGCGGCGTGTTCGTCCCCGTCGTCATCACGATCGCCGTCATCGCGACGGCAGCGTGGCTGCTGACGGGCCACAGCGTGGAATTTGCGCTGTCCATCGGTATTTCCGTTCTCGTCATCAGCTGCCCCTGCGCGCTGGGTCTCGCCACGCCGACGGCCATCATGGTCGGCACGGGCCGCGGCGCGGTGAACGGCATCCTCATCAAGTCTGCCGAAGCGCTTGAGACGACGCACAGCGTCAACACCGTCGTGCTCGACAAGACCGGCACCATCACGCAGGGCAAGCCCGTCGTCACCGACGTCGTCGACGGCGGCATCGGCAGGGACAAACTTCTCTCCGTCGCCGCGTCGCTCGAAAAGCTCTCCGAGCATCCGCTTTCCGAGGCCATCGTGGCCGAGGCGGAGAAGGAATCGCTCACGTTCCTGTCCGTCGACAAATTTGAGCAGATCCCCGGTCAGGGCATCCGCGGCGAGGTCGAGGGCCAGCTCTGCCTTGCCGGCAACCGCCGCATGATGGAAGCAAACCGCATCGAAAACAGTGAGCTGCTCGCACAAGGCGAAGCGCTGGCTGAGGACGGCAAGACGCCGCTCTACTTTGCGCTGGACGGCAAGCTCATCGGCCTCATCGCCGTAGCCGATGTCGTCAAGCCCACGAGCGCGCAGGCCATCGCCGAGCTCTCGAGCATGGGCATTGAAGTCGTCATGCTCACGGGCGACAACGCCAAGACCGCCGAGGCCATCCGCCGTCAGGTCGGCGTGGACCGCGTCGTGGCCGAGGTGCTGCCGCAGGATAAGGAACGCGAGATCCGCCGCTTACAGGAGGGCGGCAAGAAGGTCGCCATGGTCGGCGACGGCATCAACGATGCGCCCGCCCTTGCGCGCGCAGACGTCGGCATTGCCATCGGCGCCGGTACGGACGTCGCCATCGAGTCGGCGGATATTGTGCTGATGCGCAGTGACCTTCTCGACGTCTCGACCGCCGTGCAGTTGAGCCGCGCGGTCATCCGCAACATCAAGGAAAACCTCTTCTGGGCGTTCTTCTACAACGCCATCGGCATTCCCATCGCGGCGGGCGTGTTCTACCCCGCCTTCCAGCTCAAGATGAACCCGATGCTCGGCGCGCTCGCGATGAGCTTCAGCTCGGTGTTTGTGGTGAGCAATGCGCTGCGCCTGCGCTGGTTCAAGGCCAAGCACACGGAGGCAGCACCGAAAACAGTTTCTTCTCCGTCGGATCGCGGAGTGGAGATAGTAAGCAAGGAAATTATGGCAAGTAATGAAAAAGGAGAAACAAACATGGAAAAAGTCATCAGCATTGAGGGCATGGCCTGCATGCATTGCGTGAATCACGTTCAGCAGGCGCTTTCCGCCGTCCCCGGCGTGAAGGAGGCAAAGGTCGATCTCGAGAGCAAGTCCGCCACCGTCAGCGTGGACGGCAGCGTAACCGACGCGGCGCTCAAGGCCGCCGTGGATGAGGCGGGCTATCAGGCCGTCTCCATCCGCTAAGGCCATGAGAGCCGATCGTGATTCCGTCCGCCGCAAGCTGAAAATTGCTCGCGGCCAGCTCGACGGCATTTTGCAGATGATCGACGACGACCGCTACTGCGTGGACATCTCCAACCAGCTTCTCGCCACGCAGTCGCTCCTCAAAAGCGCCAACCAGCAGATCATGCGCGCGCACATCGAAGGCTGCGTGCGCGAGGCTTTGCAGACCGACCATATCGACCCCAAGCTCGAAGAGGCCTTCCAGCTCCTCGAGCGCATGGCGCAGTCGTGACCGCACAAAAAAGGACGACAGCTAAAAATAGCTGTCGTCCTTTTTTGTTATTCGATCAGATCCTCGCGGTCGAGTTTCTTTTCCGAAAGCTGCTGTGCGGTGTGCTCATGTACGAGCTGGAGTACTACCGCCGTGAGGGGAATGAAAAACACAATACCGACAAGGCCGAAGAGCTTGCCGCCAAGCAATGCCGCAAGGAGCGTCCACAGCGGCGCAAGCCCCACGCTGCTGCCAACCACATGCGGGTAGATGAACTGATTTTCCGTGAACTGCACCGCCTGATAGACGATCAGGCACAGCAGCGCCTTCTCCGGCTGGGCAAGCAGCGTCAGCAGTACGCCGATTGCGCAGGAGGCCAGCGCGCCGATGTAGGGAACAAAGGCGAAGGCCGCCGTCAGCGCGGCGGTCAGCCCCGCGTAGGGAATGCCGCACAGGGAGAACGCGAGAAAGATCATCGTGCCGAGGATCACGACCTCCACGCACTGCCCGGACAGGAAACGGGCGTAGGTGGTGTGCGTCAGGCGCGCGATGCGGCAGACCTGATCGGCCTTTCGCTCGCTCAGGTTGGCGTAGAGGAGTCTGCGGCTCTGTTTAGCAAGGCTGCGCCGGTCGAGCAGCACATAAAACATGATGACGATGGCAAAGGTGACGTTGGCCACCGCCGAGACTGTGGTACCGGCAAGATCCACCACCGAGTCGATCAGCGCGCCGGCGCCGGTGAGCGCCTTTTCCAGCACTGTTTTCCAATCGAGCGCGGCGATGCGATCGGTGAGCTCGCTTGTATCCACGCCGTGATCCGAGAGAAGGCGCGCCCAGTCCGGCCAGTTCTCCCTGACCAGTGTGCCGATGCTCTTGAGCGACGCGGCAAGCTGCGGCAGCGCCAGAACGCACAGCAGTACCACGACGATAACCACGCACAAAAGCGTCAGCAGCAGGCTGAGAAGGTCAATGTGTTTTTCCTTTGCCTTTGGCATCAGGCGCGTCAAACGTCCTGCGATGCCCTGCATCGGCACACTGAGGACAAACGCCATCAATAACCCTATGATCACCGGCGTGAAGAGGGTAGCGAGCCTCGTGAGAAACGCCGCGACTTCGTTGAGATTCATCAGCGCGGCATAGAGCGCCACGCCGAATGCGACCAGAAGAAATTGCTGTTTTCCTTTTTTATCCATTGTTCTTTTCTGCACCTTCCGCGCGTTCGCTCTGCCACCGGAGCGGAAGTGCCGAACGCTGTGCATATCCTTTCAGGTTAATTATAGAATGGCTTGCGCTGCATTGCAAGTTCTTTTGCCCGTCGCTTGGTAGTTTCTCCCGCCCGCTGATTTTTTCGCGCAGACTTTTGCGGAAAATCAGCATTTCTCCCCTTGGCGCGGCGGTGATCGTCTGCTATACTGAAAGGAACAAAAGCTCATCGGGCGGGCGTTGACGCTTCCGATGGAAAGGACGGCTCAGAATGAATCGAACGGGGAACGGCGCCGCACTCTGCGAAGATCCGCATGACTTTCTTGTCATGCAGAATCTCTATGACGCGGCGGTTCGGCAGCTCACGTTGAAATTCAATATTCTCAACAGTGAATTCAATGTTCTTTATGCACGCAATCCCATTCATCACATCGACGGGCGCGTCAAATCGCAATCGAGCATCGTCGCCAAGCTCATCAAGCGCGGCCTGCCGCTCTCGATCGAGTCCGCGCGAAAAAACATCAACGACATCGCGGGCGTGCGCGTCGTTTGCAGCTACATCGACGATGTCTACCGCGTGGGCGAGATGCTGGCGCGGCAGACGGATGTGGAGATCGTCAAAAAGCAGGACTACATCCAGACGCCGAACTACAACGGCTACCGCTCGCTGCACATGGACATCAAGGTGCCCGTCTACCTCTCCGACCGGACGGAATACGTCGTGGCGGAGATCCAGCTGCGCACGATCGCCATGGACTTCTGGGCGAGCCTTGAGCACGATATCCGCTACAAGGTCGACAAAACGAAGCTGCCCGAGGGCATCAACGAGGAGATGTTCGAATGCGCGGGCAAGATCGCTGAGATCGACCGCCAGATGCAGGACATGTACCAGCGCATCAAGGCCTCGGATGCCTACAACGAAGATTGAGTCCCCTACATAAAGGAAAAAGGATGCATCGAAAGACGCATCCTTTTTGTTTTTTCACTGCTTTTTGTGATACCCGCAGTCGCAGTAGGGGCCGCCGGAGGCGAGCGTGTACTCGCGCACGAAATCCGACGCGCCGCCCGCGTCGCTCATCGTGTAGTCGAGATGGCACAGCGCGGGCGTCAGATCGTAGAGCCCCAACACCTGCATCAGCGTGCAGATGCCGCAGGTCGTGAAGCGCGCCTCGTAGCCGCTGCCGTCCTCGTACTCGAAAAAGTCCATGTTCCACGAATAGGGGTTGCGATCGCCCGCGCGCAGCTTCGCCGTCGCCTTCATGCCCTCGATGTCCTTGGGCGTGAACTTTTTCTTTCCGCTCGCGCGGCAGAAAGCCTTCATCGTAGGCGTCATCATCGCCGCGGCGAAGTAGTCCGTCAGCGTTTTGATGTCCGGCCGCTGCGGCATGCACAGGATAAACGCGGCGAGCATCGCGCAGTTGACGATGTTCATTTCGAAGCGGTCGCGCTTGTCAAATTCCGGCAGCTTCGCGATGATCTCGCGATATTTCTTTTTGGCACGCGCCGCAACGTCCTTCGCCTGCTCCGCGGTCAGGTCGAATTCGACCGTCAGGTGCTTTTCAAACGATCCGGCAAACAGCGCCCACATGCCCGCAGGCTTTCTAAGATACTTCATTTGCTCTCCCCTTTTCGAGTTTGATGTCTCAAACTCGTCTGCATTTTTGACTGCCGCCTTGCTTTTGGTCATAGTATACCGAGGGCGGGAGCGCTTGTCAATGCGGCGCAAAAAAGCAGCGGTTCTGATGAACCGCCGCTTTTTTCAGTTGGATTTACTTGCCCTGATAGGCTCTGTAGAGGAACGTCACGATCTCCGCGCGGGTGCAGTCCGCGTTGGGGCTGAACGTCGTGGCGGACGTGCCGTTCGTCACATTGTTCGCAACGGCCCAGTTAATCGCGTCAGCGTAGAATGCGTCGGACGCAACGTCGGTGAAGTTCGTGCTGCCGCTCGCGGTGCCCTTGAGGGCGCGGTACAGGAACGTCACGCTCTGGCCGCGGGTGCAGGTCGCGTCGGGCGCAAAGGTCGTCTCGGTCATGCCGTTCGTGATGCCGTTCTCAACCGCCCAGGCGACGGCTTTGGCGTAATAAGCACTCGCAGGAACGTCCGCGAAGCTGCTTGCCGTCTTCGGCTCGGGGCTGCCGGCAGCGCGCCATAGGAAAGTAACGATTTGCGCACGCGTGCAGGACTCGTAGGGGCCAAACATTGTGTCGGACAGGCCGTTCGTCACGCCGCTTTTGACCGCCCACTTGACGGCCTCATAGAAGAACGCGTCGTTGGGCACGTCGTAGAAGAAGTTGAAGACGCTGTTATCTTCCATAAAGGTCGCCTTGACCTCGACCTTACTGCCGGGCATGGTAAAGGTGTACTTGCCGTTGCCCTTGTCCGTGAGCTTGAGCTCGTCGCCGTTTTTGTCGGTGACGGTCAGGGTCTCAAGAACATAGCCCTCGTTGGGCTTCACCGTGACGGTCACATTCGCGCCCTTGGAGGCGTTGGCCGGGGAAACGGTCACCGTGCCGTTGGGGACAGCGGGAGCGGACGCGGGATAGGTCGGCGCGCCGGGAACGTAAGGATAGCTCGTGTACTTGTGGCAGACAGAGCAGGTCGTGCCGGGCTTGTGCGTCTCGGTGCACTTGGCGTCGCAGCGCGCGCAGATACCGTTCTTGTTGCTCCAGTCGTGACCGAGTTTCTTCAGCGTCTCCACCTCAACGGTGGTTGCCTGCGTACCAGCCTCGTCCTTGAAGACTCCACCGCATCTGGAGCAGGTGTAGTACTCGTTGTTGCCGTCTTCCGTGCAGGTCGCTTCCTTGGCGTCAGTCTTGGTCATATCGTGGCCGAGGGTCTTGAGCACCCAGCTGTCCTTCTCAATCTCGTTGGTTCCGTTTTCGTCGGAGAAGTACTTGCCGCAGCCGGAGCAGGTCCAGTAGGCCTCGTTGCCGGCCTCGGTGCAGGTGGCAGCCTTGGCATCGGTCTTGGTCAGCTTATGAGCGCCTAATTCGCCATACGACTGATCACAGGTTTCACAAACCGCCTTTGCAGTACAGGTGGCAGTACCGCCGGTGTGCTTCGAAAATTCACCGTTTGCACCGCACTCAGTGCAGGTCTTCCAATGGCCAGTGCTGTCGCTGGAATAGGTCGTACCATATGTGTGGGTATGGTCGTCACCCAGCGTCACCTTGATGTAGTCAAAGGTGTTGGAAAGCTTCCAAGCAGGAGTATCGCCGCCGTCTCTGTTACCGCCGAGGTAATTAAATGTAAAGTTGAGCTTCTCCAAAGCATACTGCTCATAGTCACTTGCAGTCAACGAAGATCCATGGCTTCCGTATCTCCCCTGCGTGTTCAGCTTGGCAAACACCTGCTCACCATCAACAGAAAGAGTCACAAGGCTCGTTTCGGTAGCTTTATCATAGTTATTCTCCAATTTGACAACAGAATACTCATTGGAGGTTGGCTCTTTCTGATATGCAGGACCGCCAAAGTTGATGTAATCTGTTTTGCTATTTGTAACATCATATGTATCCATATAGATGCTCGGCTCATACAGGAAAATATAGGTCATACCCTTTTCTCTCGTTGCAGTAGAGCTGAAGAGCATATTCTCTTTTGCCTGATTCTTTTCTTTCCACTCGACACGCCAATTCTGCGTCGGGTCAAGAGTGAATGGAGTGCTCAGTTTCCCCTGATAATCATTGAACTTCACTGTGTTGTCATCGTTCAACGTGGTGCTGCCATGTTCAGCACTCACAGTGATGATAACATTGCCATCCGCATCAACAGCGTCCAGATTATTGTCGAAGTCCCACGTAAAGCTGCGGGTCCAATGCGCATACAGGGTCGTAGCGTTAAGGTCGTCCTGCATGCCAGAGGGAATCGCCGTGTCCAGAGCGGATGCAATCTTGTTCCCGCCAGCAGCCCGATCGAACCAGCCCACAAAGGCGTAGCCCGCGCGGGTGGCCTTCGGCAGCTCGGCTGTCACGGACTGCTTGATGGGATCACTGCCGTTTTTGAAGCTACCGCCGTTGGCATCATAGGTGACGGTCTTCTCATTCGGAGTCACTGCCTGCTGCTCATAGAGCTGCTGGCAGATGTAGGCCGCGATCTGGCTGTGACCATCCATATTAGGGTGGAGTTCGTTTTTCGGAGAAATGTCTTCCTGCTTCCGAAGCTCCCGCAGGTCGATTGTCGTGATATCGTAGTGCTTTGCAATCTGCTCGATCACTTCCGCCTGTTTAGGAATATTATTTTGCTCATAATAGGGAATAATTGCGATAATCTCAGCACCCGGATAGGTTACCTTCATGCGCTGCAGAGAAGCCGCGTAGGCGCTCGCTGTATCCGAATAGGACTGCGCCCAATCGACAGTCTTCGCATAGTCTGCATCGGGATCAAACGTACCAACCGAGCTGTCCGGGTTGCTGCCGCCATAGTACAGGATCACATCCGGCGTGCCATTATCGTCAAGCTTGTTGATTCTATCCTTGCTTGCCATAGAAGCAGCTTTAGAACCGATGGTGCTTCCACTCCATGCCTCATCAATGCCCTCTGTCGCGCCAAAACGGGTGATGATGTCACCCCAGTAATTGCGCTCAAAAGTCATCTCTTTGCCAGTAGTATTATCATAATACAGAGCATTACCGCTGGGGATTTTGTCCTTGATCGTCGAAATGCTGTCGCCCATCACGGAGATTGTTTTCCCGTGGAACAGCGAGTATAAATAGTTATACTCCGCTTCGCTGGCGTAGTTATAAACGACCCAAGTAGAGTTGCCCACAATAACCTCTGCACGGCCCTCTTTTCTGCCGCCGGTCAGCGTGCCATCTTGCGTAACACTAACAATAGCTTCGTTCGAGCTTCTGACTGCGTCCCCCTCGGGAACGGTAATTTTGACTATTTTGCCCGTCCAAATGGTTATCGGCCCCGATGTCACTACATCATCAGAGGAATACATTTCTACCGAATCAGCATCAATGCCCTCATCATTCCTTGCCCAAGCTACCGTCGGCAGCAGGTTCAGCATTATGACAAGTGTCAGTAAACTTGCCAATAATCGCCGTTTCATTCCATTACCTCCTAAGATTCTCTATCTTTTGCCCGCCTCCTCGGGCTGGGTTTACTTGGTTTTGCGCTTGGTTTTCCCGGCGCAGACGGGGCAGCCGCATTGCTGCACGCCCGCGCGCGAGTAGATGGTGGCTTTCCAGACATGGCCGTAAGAGCACTGCCACCACGCTTTTTTGTGGCTGCCCGCGGTCACCATCTCCGGTGTCAGCGCGCCGTTGAGGCTCTCGTGCCACTGCTTGGCCACAAGCGGTTGAACAGTCGCTAAGTCATTGAAGCCCAGCAGCACCTTTCGGTTGGCGCAGTAAGGGTAGCCATCGCCGCGCTGCACGCGCTGCGCAATCATCGCACGATAGGAGTGGCCTTTTTCGCATCGCCACCACACACGGCGGTTCGAGCCCGCAGTGACATTGCTTGGATGAAGCGCACCGTTTTTCATCCCGTCCCACTGCGCGGCAATGTCCGGGTACAGCGTCGCAAAATCGTTTTCACCTGCGAGCGCCTGCCGTCCGGTGCAGACTGGACAGCCCGTGCCGAGGGTCGTCCTCGAATACACCGCCGCGCGCCACGAATGGCCTTTCGGACAGCGCCACCAGACTTTGCGCCTTGTGCCGGAGATCACCTGCGTAGGCAAAAGAGGCACGTTTTTTGCCGCATCCCATTCTTTCGCGATCGACGGATACTCAGTCGCAAGGGAGGTTTCCTCTGGCAGGACGTTCTTTCCCGCACAGTACGGACACCCACTGCCCTGCACGCGCGTCTTCACGGCGGAGCGGTAGGAGTGGCCGTTCTGGCAGCGCCACCAGATGAGCTTGTGGCTGCCGGGCGTAATGTCCTTCGGTGTCAAGGGCGCGTTCTTCTCGCTGTCCCACTCCACCGCGAGCATTGGGAATTGCTTTGCCAAGCAGTTCTGCTCAGGTAAAGCCTTGCGGCCTGTGCAGTAGGGGCAGCCTGCACCCTCGCTGCGGGTGTAAACCATCGCCTGCCACGAATGACCGCTTGGGCAGGTCCACCAGACTCTTTTGTGACTGCCGAAAGTCACATCATCTGGCGTGAGTGGTAAATTTCGCTCAATATCCCACTGGGCAAGCA